>Ga0209755_10003175_pt1 | contig 21008 bp, 17 predicted proteins | sample TergutCo191P1_FD_187301 | JGI IMG/M metagenome (GOLD analysis project Ga0209755, IMG submission 187301) | Cornitermes sp. P1 segment gut microbial communities from Petit-Saut dam, French Guiana - Co191P1 (SPAdes) (version 2) | ecosystem: Host-associated > Arthropoda: Insects > Digestive system...
AATTATACTGCTCTGTGTAATTGTCTTTAATGGACATTGTGTTCACATAACTGTTTATAAAGCTGATTTTCGCGTTTTGTGATAAATCTTCATGTTTCTTTGTAATTTCTTTTATGCTGTTAATTGTATCAGTCATGAAATTAAAAGTGTTCATATCCATGGAGGTATCGATTAAAAAATGGAAATAAGGTTTGCGCTGGACGCGGTTTAAATTATTAAGCGATTTTTTTCCTGCCGGTGAAACATAAATATTATTTTCTGTTATCTTCATTGATAAATCTATAACCGAAGATCTTTTTTCTTCAGAAACATCCATTGTAATATTGCTGCCGTCAATCGTTAAAGTAAGCGGAACAATATGTAAAAATTCTATACCTGTTTTTCTTGTTTCATTTTCCGCAAAAGGGAATACCTTAAAAGCAACTTCGTTATCTTTTGTATAGTAAAGAATTCCTGGGTCTCTGTTTGTATTTCTGATATTATTATAAACCCACATTGCGGCTCTTTTTTCAGACAGAATCCCAGGTTCCATTCTGTCTTCTACATATAAATAATAATCGCTTATCCAGCAGCCTTCCGGCAGACGGAAAGTTGTTGAATATTCCGCCGGGATAAATCGCAGCCATGAATTTTCTATATCATCGGTATTATTTGTTATTTCAAAGTTTACCCATGTTTTATATAAATGCGCTGTTTCGTCAAAGGAAGTGTCTGTAGAAATATTTGTTATTTTTACATTGTTGTTTCTGGTTCCTTCCAGCAGCGGTTTTTTTTCACGCGCATTAAAAAAGACCCTTTCAATATGATTTATTTTTTCGTCTGATAATGTAAGATTATTAAAAACAAGCTTGTTAAAAAAAGATGTTATATATGGAATAGAATTATTTTCTAAAAAATCACGTCTTCTATTTGTATGATTTTTAATATTATTAAGCGTACTTTTTAAGGATTTTTCGTTAATAACATAATTTTTCGAATAATCAGGGACATATAAATATTCAAGCGTTTTAAATAAAACCGCTTTATCTTTCATGAATGTTACAGTTACGCAGACAGGAAGGACAGCAATACCCAAAACTAAAATAAATTTTAAAATATATTTATTAAAACTTTCTTTTAAATATTTATAATCCTTGTTTATTTTATTAACATGAATAATTAACAACGCAATCGGAGAGAGCATTAAAAGACCTGCGCCGAAAACGGCAACGGCAATAACAGATAAAGGCAAAAACGGCAGAAATACAAGAAAGAAATACAATATAAATGTAAAAGTAATACTGCGCCCTGTAAATAATGCAATACGGTAATATTTATTTGCAAAATCGGGAAGACATATAAGGATTCCGTTCAGGGCGGCAAGTATATAAAACCAAATACTGTTAAAATTACCGAATACTCCCGTGTTTGCTGAACGATCAATAATGAAATGTGATATAATTAAATAGCCGTTGTTTATAAGTAAACCCAAAATTGGAAATATAATTGCAATTATTATTTTCCAGATAAGCTGATATTTTATTAATACTTCTTCTTTTCTGACCGCGAGTATATAAATTGCCCTTCCAAGGAAAAACAAAAAAATTATAATTGTTATAATAAGAAAAGGTATAAGTAAATATTCCATTAAATCATAAATAGTCTGAGCAAATCTGAAGTTTTCCATGAATATAATATCTAAAAATTTATAGAAAGCAAAATAAAAAACAGGTATGCTGATTGCTATAATAAAATTAACAAGAGCTTTTTGGTTTTTATTTTTATCGGTAAAATAATGAATTAACAAAAATATTGAATAGCAGAGCGTAGGCATTAGAAATGTAAGTGGATAAAATACATGATTGAATTCTACCATCCATTCCGGTATATCACCAGGAACGATATTCAAGAAATTTTTATAAAAAAGATAAATATAAATAATATATACCGGTAAAGAAATTATGCCGTATAAAAATGAAACGCTTTGTTTTCTAATAATTAAATAAACAGAATATGCAAGATTTAAAACAGCGAGTATTCCAAGCGTTATGCCGAAAATTATCCAATAACGTATATCTTCCTTTTGCAGCAATGATTTAATTATATTAAAATATCCTGAAAAAATTATAAACAGCGCGGTAATCGGCAGCGTGTTTAAAATAGGGAGCCATTTTGGATTAGTTATGTTTTTCATGGTATTTCCTGTTATTTAAAAATTTATCCGCAAGCAGATAAGCGAGAACTAAGAATGATAAATATGTAAATATTCCTATTGCCCGATGTATCATGCCCTGATATTCAGGAAGAGTTAGTGAAGTTTGATTAAAAGCGGCTATAGAAATAAAAATTCGCGATGTGTTGACCAAAATTGTAAGCAAATAAGAAAAAATAATCGATAAAATAACAGAAAGAGCCTTGTAAAGCGGTTTCCCAGAGTGTTTTATAAAATGATAAGAAAAAAGTAAAAAGCACATAATAAAATAATTAGAACCGCAGCAGGATTTGCCTATAATTATATTTAATTTTTCATGATAATATCCGCTGTCCGAAACATAAACAGACTGCGAACCCATTGTAAGTTCTGTAAATTTATTAGCAGGTTTTATTAAAAAGGCAAGTTCGTTTAACTCTGCCGAAGAAAACCATAATTTAAGCGCGATAAAAAGAAGAAGCGCCGCTAAATAAAAAGGCATGTTTTTGCTTAATTGCATTAATCATTATACAACAGGCTTTTTCTTTTTGTAAAGAGCGCATGTTAAATAATCATTTAACCTTTCTTTCCTGCAATTCCAGTTTAACAACAGCTCTGACAGCGCGGGCTGAGTCTTCGCTTATGGAACAACGATCTGCCATTTCTGTTACATCTGCTGCGGCAATGTTTTCCAAAGATTCATAAGTTTTCATAATTGTTGCCGCGCGTTTGGGACCAATTCCTTCCACGGATTCCAATGTAGAAAAAAGTAAATCTTTTGAGCGAAGCCTTTGGTTAAATCCCGTGGCGAAGCGGTGGCATTCGTCGCGCACATGCTGTAAAACTTTTAAAGCTTCCGATTGGCGCGAAAGCACAAGAGCAGCCTTTGCTTCAGGAAGCCATAATTCTTCTTCGCGTTTGGCTAAGCCAACAATGCCGCAATCTACGCCAAGTTCGTCTAACACACCTTTCGCCGCATTTACCTGTCCGATGCCGCCGTCAATAAGTATTAAATCGGGCAGCTCCTTGTTTTCACGAAGAAGGCGTGAGTAGCGGCGGCGCACAACTTCGCGCATGGAGGCAAAATCGTCTACTATTCCAATTACGGTGCGCAGTTTAAAGTAACGATAATTTTTTCGGTCGGGTATTCCGTTTTTAAATGAAATAAGCGAAGCGACAGGATGTTTACCGTCAAGCTGTGCGATGTCAAAACCCTCGATGCGTTCCGGTCTTTCTTTTAAATTAAGAACACGCACAAGTTCATCGAGAGCAGGACCTGCGCCCCTTTCTTTTAAACGTTTGCGTACATCTTCCGCTGCATTCTGCCTTGCCATTGCTAAAATCGCGGCATGGTGTTTTTCAGAGGGCGCTAATAATTCCGGTTCTCTGTTAAAATTCTTTTTGAACCAATCAGAAATTAAATCTAAATTTTTATAACCACAGAGTTCCACAGAGTTGTTGTTTGATATATCCCTCTCTTTCTCCTCTTTCTCCTCTTCCTTTGTGTTCTTTGTGTCTTTGTGCCTTTGTGTGAGCTCTTGTATAAAAATCTTTGCAGGAGGCAGTCTTGCCGGCTCATAATAACTCGTAATAAAAATTTCCAATGATTCCCATTCATCTGCGGCGGAGCGGGTGCGGTAAAGGTCTCTGCCTGTCATCTTGCCGTCTCGCATGGAAAAAACAGTAAATGTCGCAAGCACACCCTCGGAAGCCCACGCGATATAATCCCTGTCCTCGGGATTCAAATCAACCACGGTAATGTCTTCGCCTGCAAGATTTTCAATTGCCCTGATCGTGTTTCTAATTTGCGCGGCATCTTCAAATTTTAAAGCTCTTGCCGCCTCGTGCATTTTTACAGTCAAATCGATAATAAGCGCATCAGTCGCACCTGACAGCATTTTTTTAACGCGCTCGATATGCAGACCGTATTCTTCTTTGCTGATTTTTCCGCAGCAGGGCGCAAGGCAGCGTCCGATATGATAATACATGCAAGGACCGCTCTTTTTTAAATTTTTGCATTTGCGCAGGGGAAAGAGCTTGTCAATTAAATCGATCATGGCAGTTACAGCCTGTCCGTCAGGGAAGGGACCGAAATATAAACTTTTATCCTGAATAATGCGCCGTGTTCTGAAAATGCGCGGAAAATCCTCATGGGTTATGCGGATAACAGGGTAGGATTTACCGTCTTTAAGGCTGATATTGTACTTTGGCGAATACTGTTTGATTAAAGTGTTCTCTAAAAGGAGGGCTTCATACTCGCTTGCGACAATAATTGTCTCAAATGAGCGGATACGGCGCATCAAGGTAGCAGTTTTTATGTCTTTTTCCCCGGAAAAATAGGATTTTAACCGGTTTTTTAGGGATTTTGCCTTGCCCACATAGATAATTTCCCCTTCGGCGTTCTTCATAATGTAAACGCCGGGCTCTGCAGGGGCATCCAGGGCAGCAGACCTTAGCTCATTATAATAATTTTCCGAATTTATCTGAATGTCCATATCGATTTATGCCGATAGTTATAGAAGAAAACTATGAAAACGTTATTAAAATACATGCACTTAGTATACATCTTCCTGTTGGTTTCAGGTAGTGTCTTTGCTGTCGGAGAAAGAGTCATTTCACTCGGCGGAGCCTCAACATGGATGATCGTAGAAAACAGAATGAGCGTAACAGAAGTAAAATCCGTACGCCCTCACCCTGTATTGATTCTCTCTTCTGCAGCAGCAGCGCCGGTCTTCGGTTATACTGCCGCCGCAGACATATTGGGGAATTTTACAGCACTGACAGAATCTGCGCTTGATTTATCTGTTTCATTTGATGAAAGGCAAAGCGCTTTTTTCAGGGATAGCACAGGTAATTACAGATTATTGGTTCCTGCAGATTTGGAAGCTGTTGATCGAACCCGCTCAAGAGCCGGAACAGGCGCCGCTTTATTCGGACGTTCAGGTTCTTCCGAGAATCAGGGTCCTTTGATAATTCAACCGCAGTCAAGAGACGCGCTTTTTTCGGCAGGCAGACATCTCGGCGATTTTACAATTGAATTTTGGATCTATCCGCAGAATATGGAAAACGGCGAACAGATTCTGTCCTGGGTTTCGACAAAACAGATTAACGGAAAACATACTCCGCAAAAAATAACCTGTTCGGCTGCAAAAAATAAATTTCAATGGTCATTCTCGAATTTTTTTACTTCGATAGACGGAAATAAACATCTCAATATAGATCTTACAGGCATTACTCCGGTGATTCCAAAAACGTGGAGTCATCACCTTATACGTTTTGATATGACAACAGGAATGCTTGAATATCTTGTTGACGGCGCCTGCGAAATGATAGTTTATGCGACTGCATCAGGGCGCGAGAGCAGCGAAGTATATGCGCCCGTTATCGGAAACGGCGGAGGATTTCTGCTGGGTGAACGTTTTGTCGGGCTTATTGATGAATTTAAAGTTTTATCAGTCTGCGCAGGACGTTCCGCAATAAACAGATATATTTCCTCAGGCGGAAGAATGGAGACAAGACCGATAGACCTTGGTGAAAATTCAAGCGGCGTTATCCGGGTTAATGTTTCAGGCGGAAGAACAAGCATCAAGGGAAGCGCCGTGCAGAACGAGTTCCGCGAAAACGGCAGATTTCGTTTTTCAGATGATGCGGAAATGAATTTCTTTGTCCGCGCAAGCGAAAACCCGTATCTTTTAAGCGCCGCAAAATGGGTAAGCTTTACGCCCGGCGCACAGATGGCATCTCAAGTTATAGGGCGTTATGTGCAAATTGCCGTTGATTTTTATCCGTCGGCGGACGGGGAGAGCAGCCCCTACCTTGACGAGATGCGCATTGTCTATATGCCCGGAGACCCGCCTCTGCCGCCGCGGAATTTAACTGCAACGGCGGTTGACGGCGGCGTAATGCTTCGCTGGAAACACAGTCCTGCATCAAATACCGCAGGCTATCTTGTTTACTACAGCGCCGTTCGCGGAGAACTTTTCGGAAATGACGCAAAAGCGGGCGCTTCGCCCATAGACGCAGGAATTACAAACAGCATATTAATTGACGGGCTTAAAAACGGCACTTTGTATTACTTTAGAGTCGCAGCTTATGATAAAATTACAGGAGAAGTTAATCTGAATGCAGGCGAATTCTCCGCAGAAGTTACAAGCCGTCCTCTTTCAGGATTGACTCTTACAAGTCTTTCTCCGTAAAAAAACAGGGTGTTTCCTAATGAAAGAAAATATTTTAAGTGAAAAAATAAAAAACTATATAATGGAAATACCCAGTTTGCCTGTATCTGTAGGGAAAGCGCTTCAGATATGCAGCAATGCGAATGTTAATCCTCTCGATCTTAACCATGTTATTTCTCTTGATCCTGTTTTAACAGGAAGACTTCTTAAGCTTATTAATTCGGCTTATTACGGATTAAGCACTCATGTTACTTCGCTTGTAAGAGCAATAACGATGCTTGGGCTTAATACGGTAAAAAATCTTGTTTTGTCCGCTGCAGTTTTAAGCACCCTTCCAAAGAATAAAATAACAGACGGCTTAAACATGGAAGGTTTCTGGCATCATTGTCTTTGCGTTGCGGTAACATCAAAAATGCTTGCGGCAAAACAGGGAATTGAACCGAGGTATCAGGAAGAATATTTTGCCGCAGGTTTACTGCACGATATAGGAAAAATTCCGCATAATGCTGTTATGGCTTCAGAATATATGCAGATGGTTACAACCGCAGACCGCGAGCATAAACCCCTGTATGTAATTGAAAATGAAGCCGAAGGTTTTAATCATTGCGCTACAGGTGAAATAATCGCAAATCTTTGGAAGCTAGATGATTCAATTAAAGACACCATACTTTTTCATCATGATGTTAAATCATATACAGGAGTTAATTCCAATATTGTCTGCACTGTTGCTGTTGCCAATTATTTTTCGCTTGTTTATGAAGTTGGATTTGCAGGAGACAGAAAACCGGAAAAACCGGATCAAAAGATTTGGGACGCAATTGGAATTCACGAAGATTTTTTTCTGGACATTATGGAAGTATTATATCAAGAAATAGAAAAAGCAAGAGTCTTTCTTCAAAATTAATCATTGAAAATATACAATTTTTGTTTTATAATTAATTTATGCTTTCAGTGCGTTTTTGGGGCGTCCGCGGTTCTCTTCCAAGTCCGGGGCGCGATACTGTAATTTACGGCGGAAATACATCCTGTCTGGAAATAAGGGCGGACGAACGCCTTATTATTATCGATCTTGGCTCAGGAGTGCGTCCTTTGGGCGACTGGCTTATGGAAAATGATTTAAAAAAATACGGAAAAATAAAGGCGGAAATTTTTCTTACACATACTCACTGGGATCATGTAATGGGTTTCCCGATGTTCAGCCCGATTTATATACCCGGTACCGAATTAAACATTACAGGTCCTGTTACAATAGACAGCGACAGTCTAAGGTCTGTTTTTGAAAACCAGCTTTCCTATAATTACTGGCCTGTCAGGGTAGATGAACTTGCGGCAAAGATTGAATACAAGCAAATAAAAGAAACAACCCTCGATCTCGGAGGCGGTCTTGAGATAGCGGCAAAATTTCTTAATCATCCCATTTTTTGCTTTGCTTACCGTATTAATTATCAGGGAAAGTCGATCGCGACAGTGTATGATCATGAACCATTCCATAATTTATTTAAGGACATGGCGGAAGAATCGGATAAAGAAACTGTAATGGAAGGCGAAATTGCCGCAGCCGAAGAAAACGAAAAAGTCAGGCAGTTTATTAAAGGCTCTGATATTGTCATTCACGACGCTCAATATACAAACGAAGAATATGCCAAACATTTCGGCTGGGGGCATTGTTCCTACGATCATGCAGTAGAGACTGCTTCCGGCGTTGATGTAAAAACTCTTGTGTTATTTCACCACGAACCTTCGCGCACAGACAGCCAGCTTGAAGAACTCGAAAAAAATTACGCAGAAACCTCAAATCCAAAAATCATAATGGCAAAAGAGGGCATGACTCTGGAAGCATAATTGTAATTCTTAATAAGAAATCACACAAAGACACCAAGAGCACAAAGGATATAGAACCAACATTCAAAATTAGTATCGATTTTGGTAATATAATTAATGCTTCGTCTTTTTTTAATTTTCAGTAATAATATTAATAAATTGCTCTGGCGTTAGCACAGGAATATTGCTATTCGAAAAATCTTCTGTGTTGCGCGTAATAATATAATCAACAGAAAAACTATCTCCGACAACATATTGTACGGCATCTTCAAAGTCGTTCCAATCAAGATCAAGAGCCTTGTAGATATTCTTGTCTGTTACTGTAGCCGGATGAAAAACTTGCAGTATTTTCTTTATGGAATTAAGCGTGATTTCTTTTCCATGCCGCTTTTTAGAAATATAGAAGATGTCGGTTATTGCAGAAGCTGAAATATACCCATTAATGAGATTTTGCTCTGCGTATACAAAAATCGCCATAGAACCGGTGTAAAGCCCTGTGTTTTTAAGCAATATATCAAGCACTACATTGGAGTCAATAAGTACTTTCATTTTAGGTGTTTTGCAAGCCTTTCATCTCGAATTTGCTCAATGGTAATGTCTCCCAGATCGGATAATATTCCAGAAAGTTCTTGTGTGATTGGACAGTTTTCCAGCATTTCATCAAGTTCCTTCTTTGTGATACGCAGTTTTGGTGTTGCTATTGAAGCAGTTTTTTCTTCTTTTTTTGCAAAAGGGATTACGTTAAATTCCACCCTCGCAGTTGCTCCTGTCGGTACTTCACGAGGAACGGTAATACGGCGATCAACCGGAATTTCTACGGTTTGAGTTATAGTCATAAAACAAATCTAGCATAAAAAAAAGAAAAAATCAAATAATGCAGTTGTCGAATATTTCATCTTTAGGTACATATCCTTTTATTAAATTGATTTCCTTTGCGTCCTTTGTGCTCTTCTTCAAACCTTCGGTTTGCGGATTCGTGAAATCTCCTCCCTCCCAGTATTTTCATCAAAATTCTCTATTTTTCAGCAAAAAAACCAAGGTTTTCAAATATTTTTCCATTACATGGTAAAAAAGGCAGATAAATTGGGCAGTTTTAAGAAAACCGTGAGTAAATTACTCATGACAGAATTCACCAATTATCACAAACTGGGGAAAATTTGTACAAAAGGGAGAATTATTATGAAAAAGACCATGTTTACCCCCCCCCCCCCCGGAACGCGCTCTTAAGCAGAGTAGTCGCTTATTAATTATTGCACTTGCCGCAATAATTGCATTTACCTTTCTTGCCTGTGATGAAGAAGGCGGCGGCGGTGGTGGCAGCAGTAACAACACTGAACCAAAAGTATTAGTTATTAATAATATTGATGAAACCTTTGAAGAATATCTCATTACATTTGGTATATTTCCAAAAGGTACATCATTTACCGATGCTTACATTTGGGAAGGAATTGTTGCACTTGGATCCCATCCAGAAAAATCAGAGGTTGTAGATGGAAAATTTAGTTTAACTGTTGATCTTATTGATGCGCTTGACTATGAATCAGCATGGAAAGGATACGGCGCTTACGATGTGTTTTTGTTCGTGGTAGATGTTATTGAAGATAAAAAATATTTTGTTTTAAGGAATCAAAATTTCAATAAAAAACCGCCTCTAACTGTATCATATGCCAGCTTTAAAACTCAGGAGCAAGAAGAAAGCGAGAGCCTATGCCAATACTGCGGTGAGGCAAATGCTGATTGTATTACAACTAAATACGGATTTTCTACTCCAGTTTGCAATATTCCTCTCGTTGATGTAACAGCTTACGGCGATTCTGGATATTTAGTAACTGACGATAATGTCGTTCAGGTAGCAAACCCAAAAGATATAGATACAGGTTATGGCTTCTCGATTCCATTAGAAGACTTAACTGGTATAGCAACAATAACAGTTAACTACGTTTCAACTGCTGCCGGTAAAGTTACTGTAAAACAAGGTGATGGATGGAAAGATTTGGATGCTAGCGGCGGAAATGAAAACAGGCATTACAAGGATGTAAATGAAGGTTTTAATAGCTTTGTAATTGATGTCGCAGACTTTGTTTTAACAGCAGCAGGAGGATACACTGATAGTGCAACTCTTGCAGATGTAACTACACTTTTCTTCCAAATCAACAATCATGAACTTGAGGAAGATACAAACTTTTCAGATGGTATGTACTTCAATCTTGTTATTTCAGATGTTGTGATTGAGTAATTAGTAACCCCGCCTAACGTAGTTTAGGTGAAAAAAGATGTAAGATTTTAGGGGGTGGCAGCAGTTATTGGCAAGATAACTGCTGCCTTTTTTTTGTTCGATAGAATTAAAACTGGCAGTCGACATTTAATTGCTTTGCAATAGCCTTCATTTCTTCTATGGTTTTTTCGTTGACAGGTATTTGCCCGTTTTGACGCTGCGCCATTAATTCCGCTTCACGTTCGCCGTGAGTGTAAATGCGCGTTTGTCCTTCGGCTTTTCTTGAGTCCCTTATTTCCTGTAAAAATTTTGACATGTTGTTTTTTATCTCTTTTTTGTCGCCGAAAATACCGTAATCAAACGCCGAAAAATAATGACAGATGCCGGTGTGTCCCGGTTTTCTGTTTACATGATTCGAAGTAAGCCCGCTTGAAATTACCGCAGAGAACATATCGACAGCAATGCTCAGTCCGTATCCCTTATGTCCGCCGTGAAGGGTGCCAAGACCACCCAGGGGAGCGATGCCGCCGCCTGCTTTTGCGATAATGTTTTCAACAACCAGAGCGGCGTCGTTGCATGGCTTTCCGTTTGCGTCTAACGCCCAGTTGTCGGGAAGAGGCTGTCCTTTTTTACGGTATACTTCCAATTTTCCGCGCGGAACTACAGTTGTGCTCGCGTCATAGGAAAAAATAAAAGGCTCTGCCGGCATTGCAAGGGCAAGAGCGTTGGTGCCTGTCATCGCTTCGCAGCCGAATGTCGGAACGCAGATTGCTTCCGTGTTTGTCATGGACATGCCGGTTAAATCCTGCGCGCTTGCAAGCTCTGTATAATAACTTGCGATACCGTAATGATTTGAGTTACGCACCGTTATCATTCCGCAGCCTGCGCTTTTTGCCTTTTGAATTGCAAGGTTCATGGCATAAACGCCTGTAAGCTGACCCATTGCCTTGTTGGCTTCAAGACATGCGGAAATTGCGGTTTCGTGTACAGTTTCAATTTTTGCTTTTACGTCGACCTGACCTGTTGTTATTTCTTCGTGATAACGGGAAAGCCTGTGTATACCATGCGATTCGATTCCGTAGAGGTCTGCTCTAAGCAAAACATCGGTGATAATTTTGCTTTCTTCCTGCGAAAACCCGTACGCTGCGAACAAATTTTCACAGAAACTCCTCGCCTTATTTGTATCAACAAGCATATCTTCCTCCCAAAGAAATAAGAATCTAACCACGGAGTACACAGAGGTAGGAAAGACTTTCGTACAAAGAACTCCGTGTTCTCCGTGTTCTCTGTGGTTTGTATTCTTCTTATGCTATTAATTTACAGCTTTCTTTAGATCCTCTGTCTTGTCTGTTTTTTCCCACGGGAATTCGCTTCTTCCAAAGTGACCGTAAGACGCTGTCTTTAAATAAATGGGTTTTCGTAAATCAAGCGTTTTAATAATGCCTGCAGGGCTGAGATCGAAAACTTTTCCGATTGCTTTTTCTATTTTGGTTTCGTCCGCTTTTGCGGTGCCGAATGTATCAACCATAACCGAGACAGGGAAAGGTACGCCAATCGCATAAGCAAGCTGCACCTCACAGCGATCCGCAAGTTTTGCAGCTACAACATTTTTTGCTACATAACGCGCCGCATAAGCCGCGCTCCTGTCAACCTTTGTCGGGTCTTTGCCGGAAAAAGCGCCGCCGCCGTGACGACCCATGCCGCCGTAAGTGTCTACGATAATCTTGCGGCCTGTAAGACCGGAGTCGCCGAACGGTCCGCCGACAACAAAGCGTCCTGTCGGATTAATAAAATATTTTGTTTTATTGTCTAAAAGACCTGTAGGTTCAAGAATAGGTTTAATAATTTTTTCTATTATGGTAGATTCGATTTCTTTATATGAAACGGAAGGATCATGCTGATGCGAAACGACAACTGCGTCAATGCGCACAGGCTTAAAGCCTTCATATTCGATAGTAACCTGGCTTTTTGAGTCAGGGCGGAGCCATTTAATGGTTTCATCCTTGCGCATTTTGGAAGCGCTTTTTAAAAGCTTGTGGGCAAGCGTTATGGGAAGCGGCATAAGCTCTTTTGTTTCGTTACATGCAAAGCCAAACATCATTCCCTGATCTCCTGCACCCTGCTGACCTTTAAATTTTTTCAAACCTGTGCCGGATACGCCCTGTGAAATGTCCGGAGACTGGTTATGAACCATGCTAAGGACAGCCATTGAATTATAGTCAAGACCGAAGGAAGGGTCTGTATAACCTATTTGCTTGGCTACTTCGCGCACAATATGAGAGAATTCTACATAAGTAGTGGTTGTTATCTCTCCGCCGACCAACACAAGAGAAGAAGAAGCGAAGGTTTCGCAGGCGACCCTGCTGTTTGGGTCATCCTTTAAACAAGCGTCAAGAATTGCGTCAGAAATTTGATCGCATAATTTATCCGGGTGTCCTTCTCCGACTGATTCAGATGTAAAAAAATAACGTGATGATTTCATGTTCTTCTCCTTTGAATGGTGTTTATTACTACATATATGGTAATCAATAAACGGCATTTTAGCAAGTCCGCAGTTAAAATGGTTTACCATTTCAAAAAACAGGATTATAATGTAATTACTTTAATAAAGGGGGCAAATATGGATAAACAGGCAGCCAATAAGAGAATGCTCGGCGTCGCGGTTCCGGTTGGAGCGCTGCGAACCAAAAGCGGAATTGGAGTAGGCGAATTCTCTGACCTTGCCGATTTTGCCCTGCTTTGCAGGAAAATGAAACTGGGTCTTATCCAAATTTTACCTGTAAATGACACAGGTTTTGAAAGTTCTCCCTATTCAAGTCTGACAGCCTTTGGTTTGCATCCCTTATACCTCAGTATCGAAGGGTTAGATGAATATAAAACAATTAGCACTTCGGTTAAAAACCGCATTAAGGCGGCAAGAGAGAAATTTGATAGTTATAAACGCTTTAATCATTACGAGGTGCTGAAGGAAAAACTTGGTATCTGCCGCGAAATATACGAAGCAGGCAAAGCACAGATAGCGGCAAGTGTTTTACCGTGGGTCGAACAAAACGCATGGGTAAAGCAGTATGCCGTATACAGAAGATTAAAAGATAAAAACGAGCAAAAATCGTGGAAGGACTGGAGCGAATATTCAAGCGTAACATCAGCCGACATCGATAAACTTTGGAATGATAAATCCCTGCGCGATGAGCATTTTTTCTGGGTTTGGCTTCAGCAGGCTTTGGATAATCAATTTGCGAAAGCCTCAAAAGCGATACAGGATGCCGGGCTCATTATGGAAGGCGACCTTCCAATTTTAATGAACGAAGACTCCTGCGATGTCTGGGCGCATCCTGAAATTTTTACTCAGGGGCTTTCGGCAGGCGCTCCGCCTGATATGTACAGCCCGGAAGGTCAAAACTGGGGTTTCCCGATTTACAACTGGGAAGCGCAGGAAAAAGACAATTTTTCATGGTGGAGAAGAAGATTAAAATGCGCGGAAAAATATTATCAGGCGTACAGAATAGATCACGTGCTTGGATTCTTCCGCATCTGGGCAAGCTCTCATGACGATTATTCATCTGCGCTCGGGCGTTTTGTTCCTTATACTCCCGTAACAGCAGGCGATCTTAAAAAATTAGGATTTGACAAAGGCAGAATCCGCTGGGTATCGCAGCCGCATATACAAACGGGAGAAGTTTGGGATGCCTTAAAATTTAATTGGGGAAGCCAGTACACAGAAGAAGAATTAAAAACTGCGGCTGAAAAAGTTTTTTCCAGAGCTCTTCTTCGAATTGATAATGAAGAGTTATGGATTTTTAAAAAGAAGATTAAGGGAGAAAAAGATATTGATGCTCTTAAACTTCATCCGGCTGTCCGTAATTTTTTAATGTCAAAATGGAAAGACAGGCTCTTCATTGAATATCAAAAAGGAAGATTTTTCCCGACATGGTATTTCAGAAACTCAAGCGCGTACAAATCTTTCCCGGATAACGAAAAAAATGCGCTGGAAGAGTTAATCGGAAAACGAAAAGCAAAATCAGAAAAAACCTGGGCAAAATTGGGTATGAAGCTTCTTTCTGTGCTTGTTGAATCTTCTCCCATGCTTCCGTGCGCCGAAGATTTAGGCGCAGTTCCCGCCTGTGTTCCGCGCGTGTTATCAAAATTAAAAATACTCGGGCTTCGCGTTATACGATGGTTCAGGGCATGGGACAAAGACGGACAGCCTTATGTTCCCTTTGAAGAATATCCGCAGTTAAGCGTTTGCACTCCGGCAGTTCATGACAGTTCTACGCTGCGCGAATGGTGGGAAAGAGAAGCGGATCAGGAACAATTCTCGGGCTTTTTGGGAGTTCCGTCCCTGCCGAAAATTTATAACCCGGGAACTGCGAAAGTAATTCTTTCAAAAACTGCGTCATCGCGTTCGCGTTTCCGCGTTTTCCAGATACAGGATATTTTGCATCTTTCAAATAACTGGTATTCGGAAAATCCCGCAGATGAGAGGATTAATGTTCCGGGCACAGCGAATGAATTTAACTGGACTTACCGTCTTCCTGCAGCAATAAGCGAGATTGCAAAGGATAAAGAATTAATACTTTCTGTTGCAGAGCTCAGAAAGATAAAACCTGTTAAGAAACAATAAACATAAAGGATATAATGCTGAAAAAATTTATTTTGCTTTTACTTCCTATTGTTTTCGTTTCATGCGTAAGCACATCTGCGGCGGTTAAAAGGGGCAGTATGCCTTCCTGGGTAAATGACGTTTACTCTTCATTCGATAAAACAAAGTATGTTGCCGCAACAGGTTTTGCAAGGGATCGCGCACAGGCACAGGCAAACGCGCTTGCCGCATTAACTGCATATTTCGGCCAGACAGTTGAAGTGGAAAAACAGGCAGTTTCTTCGTATAGTCAGGCAATTATGAACGGCGCGATGGAAAGCTGGATTGACACCGCACAATTAAAAACAAGCGTTAAATCAACATCAATGTTTGATAACCTGATGGGAGCAGAGATTAAAGAAGTATGGTTTGATTCCAAAGATACCTATTACGCCGCAGCTGTTATGGAAAAAGCGGCAGGCATAAGAATTTACAGTGAGATGCTTGATGCCAACAACAATGTTATCGCAAATTTAATGAAGGAAGGCGCAAAAGATATTAATTCATTGCAGAGCGTTATGTGTTTATATTTTGCCGAAACAATTGCCGAGGTGAATCAGTTATACAGGCATATTATTGTACTTTTGGGCGGCGAAACAAAAGATAAAATTTTAGGTCCGCTTTATTACCGCACAGAAGCGTTAAAAATAATAAAAGCAAATCCCATCAATGTAAAAATTTCCAATGACAGAAACGGAAGAATATTCAGCGCTTTTGCAAAAGAGGCGGGCGTGTTCGGCTTTGAAACAAGCCAGTCTGCGTCAAACATTAAGCCGCGCTATGAGCTGGATGTAAATATTGTTTTATCGCCTGTAAGCCTTCCCAACAATCCCAATATTTTTTCGAGGATAGAGCTTACGGCTAAATTAACGGATACTAAATTAAACCAGGTTTTAATTCCGTATTCGTTTGCTTCAAGGGAAGGGCATACATCGCAGTCAGAAGCCGACAACCGCTGTATTCTTTCCGCAGAGCGCAATATTAACGAAAATTTTTCTGTTCTTTTAGACGATTATCTAAAACAGCTTAGACCGAGAAAATAGTTATGTTTTTGTTAAGATGCGCTATTTGTCTTCATTGAGCAGTTTTGCAGTCAGTATACTGTCAATGTTTTGAAGAATCGCATTTTTAATTTCGTTCATTTCTGCCAATTTAATAGTCTTAACTGAAAAAAGCTCAAGCACATCAATTTCCATCGCGGCAGCCAGTTGTTCCAGCATATTTATAGACGGGAAACGCCTGCCGGTCTCCATTAAGGCAATATGATTATCAGATGCACCTACCAACTCAGCCAGATTTGCCTGAGACAACCCCAATCTTTTACGATGAAGTTTCAAATTTATGGATAAAACCTTTCTTAAGTCGGTCACTTTCTATCCTTAATAGTCGGGTTTTTTCATATTTACCTAATTAAAAGTTGGGCTACAATTGACATAAAGTTAATAAATACAGATATTTAGAATTATATATTGACAATAAGTAAAGAAAATATTACTATTACGCTATGAAAATAATTAAGAGTCTATTTTTATTAGTTTTCGGAGTTGGAACGGTTCTGGGCTTAAGCGCTCAGCAGCGATTGGCAGCTCAAAATAACCCAAATGCGGTTGCAGGGGCAGGGCAGTCAGAAATCATTATTAATGCTGATAATGCCGACAGGGATATTGTTGTATGGGTAAACGGCACTATTGTTGCCCATATACCTCCAAAATCCAGAGAAAAGATAATTGTACACAATGGAAATAACCAGGTTGAATTGGCGGATTCTACGCCAAAAGGAAATAACTGGAATATTGGCAGTAAAAAATCGATTACAGTAGCGTCAAATTCAAACAGCACTGTACTTGGTTTTACTGTAAGGTATGGAGCAATCGTAAATGTAAGCATTCAAAGTACAGGAGGTACAGGAGCTGCTGTTGCTTCAGCGCCTGCTCCCGCGCCCGCTCCGGCTCCAGCTCCAGCGCCTGCTGCCCGGGCTCCTACTCCCTCGCCGCCGACCCCGTCTCCTCCGACTCCGTCTCCGCCCGAGCCTGCTATAAAACAACCCAGAAGACCTCTTATACCGCTGCCGGGTAAGGGCGTAAGCGGAATTGAGAGCGCGCTTATAAGAGGCGCCAACGTAATTATCGAAAGCCTGAAGCAGGGTACTACGGTCGCTGTTTTAAGCATTGCAAGCAAAGATTCTTCAGAGTCCGAATTTGTAATTGACGAGCTTACATTTCATTTAGTTAACACAAGCAGATTTAAAGTAGTAGATCGCAGAAGTCTTGATGCAATACAGGCGGAAGCAAAATTTCAATACTCAGGAGATGTTGATGATAATTCGGCAGTTTCTATCGGCAAGCTTCTTGGAGCAAATATTGTTATTACAGGAAGCGTCAGCGGTTCAGGTTCTACAAGAAGGCTTAGATTAAAAGCGCTTAACGTACAAACGGCGGAAATTACGGCGATGGCTTCAGAATCATTTTAATGTATGTACACGGCTTATGTTATAAGCCGGTTCAGAATATGGATGTAATCCATAAATAAAAATTTTTGTTTTTTTAGGAGAAAAGGATGAGAAAAATTATTTTGTTGGCATTGTGCCTGGTAATTATGACAGCAAGCGCATTTGCCCAGGACAAGGCGGTCGGCGGCGGTATTTTATATAATAATACCAGTACAATTATGAAGTATAGCGAACCGGGTTATAATGAAGAATACACATTGGGACGTAACGGGTTTGGCGCTTTTGCTTTCTTCGGGCTTGGAAGATTCTTGGAGTTAAATCTGGGATTTCTGTATAAAGATCCTTCAGAATTAAAATACTCTATAAAAAGTGATGGATATAATGAATCGGGCACAATAAGCAATGTGGGTGATTATATTGAAGGAACAGCCGCATTGCAGCTTGGCGCTTATTTTAAATATCCCATTCCAATTAACGATACTCTTGTTTTCTTTCCGACCGGAGGCGTAGATTTTGAATTTTCATTAAGTTCTGAAGAATGGAATGGCTGGAAATGGTGGCACGATTTATGGCTTCGCGCAGGCGTTGGGCTTGATATTTTCCTTAACGATAAAACTTTCCTTCGCGCTCATGCTCTCTACGGCGTAGCTGTTCCTGTCGGCGGAGAAGCTGATATGGGTCTTGATATAGGACATGGTCTTTTAATTAAATTCGGCGTTGGCTTCATGCTTTAAAAAAAAGGAAAATAATATGAATAAAATTATTTCTATTTTAATTGCACTTTCATTTAGTTTAATGATTGTATCATGCGCAACGACAACAACTGCGGCAGCGCCTTCGCCTGCAGCAGCGGCGGTACCTACGCCTCCCTGGCTCAATGATTTTCCTCCCGATGATGTTATTTGGGGTATAGGAACAGCAAAACAATCTTCCATGACCATGTCCATGACAACTGCGGAAGCAAGAGCAAGAGTAGCCATTGCAAGACAGCTCAATACAAAAGTGGAAGCAATGTTTACGGATTATAATCTTGATGCCGGAAATGTCCGAAATCAAGCCAATTCATCTTTGCAGGAAGATGTAAGCCGGCAGGTTACCAACATGGATGTAACAGGCGCAAAACCGATTCAAAGGTGGCAGGCTCCTGACGGAACATGGTGGTATCTTGTAGAAATGAAAAAATCAGATGCAAAAAATCAAATGGCAAGTATTCTTGGAAATCAGGAAGCTGCTTTTGCCCAATTTAAGGCAAAGCAGGCATTAGATATGCTTGATGCTCAGCTTGCAAAAAATGATAAACCTGTTAGGGTGGAAAATTAAAAAACACAAACCAATAACCTCGTTCCCTAATTATGCGGTTATTGGTTTACTTTTTTTTACGGAGAATTACCATATGTTTAAAATAAATTCATTAATTTTTTCAGCGTTACTTTTTTATTTTTTTATTTTTAATTTAAATGCGCAGCAGGGAACTGTTGTTAATACAGGCAAGACACAGCCTGCATGGGTTGATAATGTTGATTCTGTATATAGCAGATCTCTTTTTATCGCCGCTGTAGGCAGCGGATCAAACCGTGATATGGCAGAGAGAAGCGCAACTGCAAATCTTACCGGTATTTTCGGTCAATCAATACAGGCGGATCAAACAATAGTTAATACATATCAAGAAGCGGTAAGAAACGGAGTAACGCAAGGCTGGTCTGATGATATTGCAATGAATAATACAATCAGAACATCAGCTTCTATAGATTCATTAATCGGAGCTGAAATAAGAGAAATCTGGCAGGAAACAAAAAACAGAAACATTGTTTTTTATGCTGTAGCTGTTATGGATAAAGCCAAAACCGCGCAAATTTACAGAGATATGCTGAATGCAAATCAGAACCTTATAAACAATCTTGTTAATATGAATCAGAACGAAAAAAATTCCTTTGAAGGTTATTCACGGTATCAATTTGCGGCGGTAATTGCAGATATAACAATTACTTATGCGAATGTTTTAAGCGTAATTGATACTCCAGTTACAGGTTTGAAAAGAGGAAATGATTACAGACTGGAAGCTCAAAATATTGTTAAGGCGATCCCTATTGGTATTTCGGTAAAAAATGATAAATCCGCAAGAATTCAGGGAGCTTTTGCAAAAGCAATTTCTGAACTAGGTTTTAGAAGCGGCGGAACCAATTCGCGTTATGTTCTTAATGTAAATGTTGTTTTGTCAGCTTCTGAGCATCCGACTAACGCTAGTAAATTTGTCAGGATGGAACTTGAAGCAAACCTCACCGATACAATCAGTAAAGATGTATTGCTGCCGTTTAATTTCAGCAATAGGGAAGGGCATAATACCGCATCTGAAGCGGAAAATCGATGTTTTTTGGCGGCAGAGCGCAAAATAAAAGAGGAATACAAAGATTTATTATTCAATTATTTTTCTCAGTTAACACCAAAAAAATAGTTATGTTTTTGTTAAAATAGGAGTGTTCATATCCCGGTTTTTTTGTTATAATATCAGAACCTTGGGGGAGGGGACATGCCGGATCAATACATTATCAGAAGCCACGAATATATCAGAATACTGCCTGTTTGGGCGCAGGAATTAGCTAATAAATACGGTTCAAAAACCGCGAATTTGTACATTTTACACGGTAATATCCGCGACTTTCTGCCTCATGAAAGAAAAGAAGGGGAATTTTCCTTTACCAGAATGCAGGATTATATTTCCGAGATTCTCTTCGGCAACAGGGATATAATCGCCTACTACGATCTTTCAAACGGCGTTACCTTCTGTGAACCTCAGATGGAAAGTGATTTTATTGCAGCCTCTCCTCAATTTTCGGCTAACCCGGAAGTAGACAAAGATGATTTTGTTTCCAATGATCCAAAAACAAGTTTTCCCTATCTAGAAAAATATTTTCTTTCCAGAATCCCAAAAGATAAAAAAAATTCCTGCCGTATGGTTTTTATTATTGACTTTGCAGAACAGATAGTTCCGGCAGGCGATTTATTCCGTCTTTCCGACACAGACCGGTACTGCATGGTAACATTCAGCCGCTGGGCAACAGACCCGAAATTTATAAACGGCGATATTTCGGTTATACTGTTAACAGAAAACCTAAGCGATATTTCGTCCCGTATTGTTACTTCTCCTTCCACGGTTAAAATTCATGTGCCTTTTCCTGATGAAAAAATCAGGGCAAGTTATCTGCGCTCAAAAGAAAAAGAAGGTAAATTATTACTTGATAAAGGTCTTACTCCTGAAAGGCTTGCCTCGATTACATCAGGTCTTAATTTATTAAACTTAAACCGTCTTGCCGCGGAAAGTTATGAGAAAGACGAACCATTATCGCTGGATTTTATGCGAAAAAAGAAAAAAGAAATTATCGAAAACGAAGCGAGCGGGCTTTTAGAGTTTATGGAAACTTCTTACGATCTTTCTCATGTTTCCGGGCACGACTTTGTAAAGAAGCGGTTTAAAAATGCGGCTAACGCTATCAAGAAGGGAAGGTCTGACGTATTGCCGATGGGTTATTTAATCGCGG
>Ga0209755_10003176_pt1 | contig 21007 bp, 24 predicted proteins | sample TergutCo191P1_FD_187301 | JGI IMG/M metagenome (GOLD analysis project Ga0209755, IMG submission 187301) | Cornitermes sp. P1 segment gut microbial communities from Petit-Saut dam, French Guiana - Co191P1 (SPAdes) (version 2) | ecosystem: Host-associated > Arthropoda: Insects > Digestive system...
AATATCTCGCACCACACCGAAACTGATAACATCTTCCACGCTCTGTAAATTGGTTGCGTTGGCGATGGCGTTATTCATTTGAGTTAAACGGTTCGCGCCTTGTTCACCTTGCCATAATGCGGATCCGTCTGATAATTTATAAAGCATTGCCATATTACCGGCAATCTCTTCAGAGCTTCTCACAAAACCTTTTGCGATTCCCTCTTCCAATATCCGTGACATTGCATTTAAGTATTCTGAAAATTGCCCCTTCCCCATGCCTTGCGCCATGAGACCGCCGTAAGCTATGGAAGTAGAATTATTTTCACCGCCATAACGATATGCCATACCTGCTTGTTTTTGAATTGCAGAAAGATCAGTTCCGGCAAATCGTGACCATTTCGCTTGTGTTTGCGCCAATATCAACGCTTGCGCTTCATCTTTAGCTCCGTATTTCCCTGTCTCCTTCATCGCATTTATGAAGTCTTGTGTTGATAATCCAGTTCCAGCCGTGGCTACAGCAGCACGATCATACATTTGTAAACCATGTTGATTATTATCTTCAAGTGATTTTTGATTTATCGCTCCGCCAAAAAGTTGATTAAGGTTATCAAGATACTGAAAAGCGGATTTATACTGTTGTGAATACGCTAAATCCGCATCAAGTTCTTTTGCGCCTATTCCGCCGATGAATTTTCCGATCTCGCTGCCGATGCCCATAGTTAAAGCGCCCAATAGCGGGCCGCCAAAATATCCTATTGCGCCTAATCCTGTACCAATCGCCTGACCTGCTATTTCGCCTGTTGCTCTCGTTTGTGATACTGACGCTCCAGCATAATCACCGCTCGCTCTTTGCTTTGCCGCGGTAAGAGCAGCGTCCATAGACTTTATAATACCCTGCGTTATCTGATTTAAAGAATTTTGTAATAATATCCAACCAGCACCTTGAAAAAAACTATTCTGCATGTTTTCTTTTGCTTGCGCATTTTGAACCTGCTGTGCTTGCTGCATTATTTTTCCACGGGCAGATGTGGCATTATCCATTGCCTGTGTAAGCTGCGCGACTTGTTTCCAATCACCGACAGCTGTAGCTTTCGCTATTTCCTCGTGTAAGCCGGTAACGGTTCTTGTTAAATCGCCTACCTGACTTTTAGCCTGTGAGACATCTACATTAAACCGTATACCAATATTACTTTGAGCCATTTAAATCCATCCCGGCGACTTCATGATCGGAGTATCCTAAACGCTTCATAATATCCGCGCTCGGACCCGATGTCATTTCTTTTATTCTTTTCGTGTAACCATGTAAAATTAAATCTTCCGTAAAGGTGTTGGCAAAATTAAACACTATCTCCAGTAGACTTGGATCTATTTCTTTTAACGGTGCGTTTAGTTCCCGAAAATAGACCACTGCCCACATTGGAAGGAATAGCCTCGGATCCTTTTTCATCAATTCCGTTGTTGGCATCTCTCTCAATTCCTCTAAGTTCTGCCTGAACATCTTGACGAAAGGACAGAGCCTTAGCGTATACTTCGTCTGTGAAGTTAGCATCAGGCATATTCCTCCATGAAAAATTCCGGTCTTTTTTTATTTTATCAAACCATGCTGGCCCGGAAGTAACGGTTACATCCAAGGTAGCACATTTTTGAATTTCGTACTCCCCGGCGCTGTCAAAATTTCCCGCCGGTATACCGGCTCTCATGTATGCAGCTACTCGTGCAATAGTGATTAAATCCGCTTGTTTAGGAAACTTAATCACAAAATCACCTTTTGACGTGGTTACGGTTTCCTCGACCGTATTACCATTTAACATCGTAAAGAAAAGATCGTTTTTTTTCTCTTCGGTTACCGCTTCTGTTTTGTCATGTTCAATTTCTTTCGTTATCTGCACTTTTATTCTCCTGAAATAAATTTATATCCTGCGCCGATTAAGGCGCAGGGTTTTTAATTATATGGCTGCAATGTAATCGGTTCCGTTATCGTAACCGATGGCTTCCATGCCGCAATTTGCTATAACGTATCCCTTGCCGCTGATTGAGTCAGAATATGAATTCGGAATAGCCCAATTTACATAGCCGATAATACATTTATGTTTATCGTCATATAAATCTAAATATGGTAATTTTGTGGCGACCTTTTTGTCGATAAAATTCTGATCATTTGGATTAAATGATTTAAGATGAAGTTTACCTCCTCCTCGTGCTGAATCAACACCGGCATTGCAGAGACTTTTTGAAGGAATAAACCCTTTTAAATCAATGCTTACACTAATTCCCGTTGGATCAATTGAAGCAGGTAAAAGTTCACCAATTACCTCTGCTCTTTGTAGATTGATCTGTTTTCTAATAGTGGCATCGCTTACAAATCCAATTTCTTGAGGATTGCTGCCGCTTTCATCATCAGGATCGGCGCGGACAATACAATTAATGCCTTGCGCCAAAATATCACCCTGTATATTATAACCTGTTGCCATTGTATACCTCCTTAGTCAAGTTCCGCAGAGCGGTAAATTTTGTTATTCGCAGTTCCGAAAATAAAGTTGTTCGGAGCGCGAAGGTATCTTGAATATTCAATGAATGTGGCATCGCCATCAAACAGGACTTTTATGTCAAATACCAGATCGCCAGTATTAGACTTTGTTATCATTCCCATGCGATACCATATTTTTGCACGTTTTTTGAGAATATCAATAACATCCGATTCGGATGGTTCATCATTCGTTCCAATGCGGCGGCCATACGCCTTACGGAAATCACGATCCATATAAAGAGCTTCCCTCATACAAGATCGTTCGTTTGATGCAAGGTTATCATCCTGATAAGTTGTCATGGCGCGGATAATTACCAATTGACCTTCATCGTTTGTGCCTAACGGCATAACGCCTCCGGCAATAAGTTTTTCCTGTTCTGTGTCCGTGTATTTTTCCACAAATGCAGATACATTCAATTCCTTGTTAGTCAACGGCGTGGCGATCCCTAAGGCCCCCTCAATTCCAGCAATTTTACAAGCAAGTAAGGCAGGGGGTATTGTCTCTCTTGCGCCGGTTAATGGATTGCTGCCAATTGCGCTATTAATAACAATGGAACCGAGATCGGAATTAAACTCCGCCGCGAGTGCGTTTCCGTCCTCAATAGAAGTACCTTCCGGCGCACCGAAAATATATTGACGCTCTCTTTTCTTGCCTGTTGTGGACATGATCACGCAATGATTCACAATAAGCACCTGAACATCGCGGACATCGCACGGCGTTGTAATGGATTGAACATCCTCTTTCTCCAATAATTCCAGGGCTTCAATCCAATCAGCGATATTGTAAGTACCCGGTGTCGCTCCTTCCATATATACATAACCATCTGTATTTTCAGGCACTACGCGCACATTTTTCGCCTCGATTTTAATGTCATTAACATACAAACCGGCTTTCAGCTTCAGGGCATTAATGAACGCGGCTAGATTGCTGTAGAATACTGCTGCCGTACCTTTTACTGATGTATCCTGTACGGTGTCAAGGTTTGCGGTTTTGGCATTCGTAGCGACATCAAGAATTGTCGCAGAATACATCCCTGTGTCGTTTATTCTTGAAACAAGTTCGTCCAACGTTTCACATTCTTCCCATGTAACCGTAAGATCGTTTTTGTCCGACGTAAGTGTCATACCGCTTGCGGTAATACTCATTTTTGCGCATGCACCAGTACCCGTGTAAAGAACAGAAATTGATTTTTTAATAATGTCTCCAGTATCAATTTCCTTTCCCTTGTGTGACACAAGCACTCTTTTTGAACCTGCGGCATCACCGTCTTTTACCCAAATTTTAATTTGGTTGGTATGAACGCCATAATCGCGACTGCGGATCGTGATAATGTCATCACTTCCACTTTTAAGAGTAAGAAACGATCTTGTACCGTTGTTTACCCTAAACGCGCATACTTTTTGTGGGATAAATTTCTTTGACCCTGTGAAAGCATGAGCAACCGCGTCAAGAAGATTGCCACCTACAAGTTTGTTTCTGGCTTCTGAAATATCGGTTAATTCTATCATCGTGCGCGGCTGACCGCCGATTGATTGACCCAGAATAACCATTTTTTGTGTTGGCGCACCCTTTCCGCTAGGAACATTATTACGCCGTGTAAAAACGCCGGGTTTCAAATGTTCTGTTCTTTGTCCGGCACTTTCAAATATAACTGCACTTACTCCCATGATAAACCCTCCTAGCTTACCTTTGTGTTCAGCATATCTTTAATGATTTGCTGCCATTCCGCCAAAGTATGTGCTTCCAATGCCCTCTTGTTTTTGAGCATGGCCTGAACATACTTATTCGGTTTAGATGATTGGATAAAAGCAACCAGCCCGATTTTTTTACTTAGGTCGGGCTTCGTCTCTTTATCGCCGCTGCCGTCCCCTGTGTTACTGTTTTGGGTGTCGGCATCTTGTCCGTCTTGTACTGTCTGCGCGTTATCTTGTGATTCAAGACTGTCGCCTGTTGTCTCTTTGGACTTCGACATGGTTTTTTACCTCCATAAATATATCCCTGTTGGGATTTTCAATTTCTGTATCTAAAATGATGTGTTCGATTGCGTAATTCACATCAAAAGACAGGTTTGCACCGGATAGAATGACATCAAATTGATCGTTGTATGCCCCGGAGCGTTGGCCGTAAATAGTATCATCATCAATTTTTACGTCATGCACTCTGTATTTTTCTGTGGTTAATAAATGCCGTAGATGTCCGGCGATAAAAAGCCGTAACTGTTCATATAATTCATTTTTTAATTGAATGTTTTCTGCCCATATATCAATTGATATTTTATCGCAGCGATATATGCGCGTAACAAGACCATAAATATATTTTTTATTTTTGAAATGATCATCAAGGATTTTCATAGTTTCAGGAACAATGACTTTGCAATAACCCGGTATTTTGCGTTCTTTCGGCTTTCCGTTTATAGTAACGGTTTCAGTAGTTTTAATTATTAAATCTACATCCTCTTTATTAAGCCCTATACCGTCAAATTGTGGGCGCATGGGAAGATCCGCCGGTTTGCCGTCATTGTATGTTGAAACAACAATAGCCGGAAAATGATCTGCGGCTTTCATGCTGTTATCCATGTAAATACGGGCAAAAGGATGTTGTAAGGTTACGCGGGTTTCAAAAAACTGAACGTAATTATCAATGAAATCGCATATTGCTTGTTCGAGAATAAACCCTCTGTTCAAATGCGCCAACATTGACTTCTCCAAAATAAAAAAGGGCAGCAAAATACCGATCATTCCTGACCGATCTTTTGCTGCCCTTCTTAGGCATACAAAATTAAATTGTATATTGCAGGGATAGGACTTGAACCTATGACCTTTAGGTTATGAGCCTAACGAGCTAACCACTGCTCTACCCTACAAAATCTATTCTATCAGAATATAGAATTTATGTCAAATACCTATATCGACTTCCAATCCCGCCTGTATTATGTCCTCGATAATCGGCTTGACTTCGCTCTCCAATGCGCTTACAACATCAATCCCCGGTACGGCTCTTCTTATCCAGCCCTCACCCTCTGCGGAGATAACGCGGAATGTGAAATACCCGCCACCGCCGGACATTCTAACCATTCCGTTCATATCACCTTCGCCATCATAACGACCTATTCCGTCCTCATCATTTTTTGCCCAATTATATTCTGATCTTTGAATGTCCTGACCGCTAAAATTCTTTTCAGGATGAGTGCTATCAAGTCTTTTTGATGTATTCATTTTTTTTATAGTCTTAAATGCTTCAACGGGAATGAAGTTTTTGAAATTAGCGCGACCTTTCCCTTCCTGATTGGGAGTACCCCAGCGAAATGGAACAATAAGATATGGCACACCCTTTTTTGACACCCTGCTTTTTCTGCCGTAAGGGTGTGTTTCTTTCATGTCTAGGGTGTCAGTACCTTCTTGAATACGTTGCATGTACAGCGATTCCGTATATATTTCCGTGTCAAAAACGCCATGTTTTTTTATTTTAATTGACGCTGCGAGCTTGCTGTTTGGTTTTTTTATATCTTGAACGCCTTTTATCGGGCTTCCCATAGCCCAACCCTTCCACATGCCTTGAACATACCTTGCCGATGCCTCAAATGCCGCTTTAGTGGCCGGAGCGGCTTTCTCACCAAATATTGTAGGGAGGCGAAACGCTAATTCCTCTAATAAATCACTGTCAACAGTAACATCAAATTTTATCATTGCTGGTTCACCTTCCGATTTTCGCCGTATGTGCTGTGATACTGGACTATGGCTTTTTTAGGTAATTTCTGATTTTCGCTTGTTCTTATTTGCGGGATACTTTTAACCACTTTATATGTAGGGCATATTCTGTATGTCAAACTATATACATCGCCCTGTTCTGGAGCATCTTCACATAACCAGCGCAAATAATTTGTGCCAATGAGAATAAAGTCTGTACCGATTTTATATTCACGCTCTTGACCGATACAGGATATAATTTCAGAAACAAAATACGCGCCGATAATATCATCATCTTCATCTTGCCGTTTTAGGGTTTCTTTTTGTACAAGTGATCCCGATAAAGCCGTTAAAACATCACCTTCGGAAACATCGCAGTTATAAGGGAAGGTTAAAACGGCATCACCCTTGCTTGCCGCAAGGGTTTCCACATCTTCTTTTGAAAGATTCTGGCTCATTAAAGCGAATATGAACGGCGGAACATATTCAATGCCGTATGCTGTTAAGGGTTCTGTTATCGGAATTTCCTCTTCGGTTTCTTTCCCTTCATCATCGGTTATGGTTTTTATATTTGGTATAATGCGAAATAAATCCATCCTTAATTCATGCGGCTGATACTCTTGACCGGCTGCGTCAATGATCTTTTCAATTTTTATAATATCTGCCGGAGCCGTGTAGTATATTCCTTCTATTCCATTCTTGCGGAAACGCAAACCATTTATGCGATAATAGCCGCCGCCGGTATTTTCACAATCAGCTTCATTCATTTCCTTAGCAGTATTTTCTGTCATTAAGATAGTTAAATATGACCCCTTTGCGGGCATTTCCGATTTTTTAATTGTGATATATTTTCCGTGTTTTTCGGCTGGATATTTGCGGCCAAAATAATCAAAAACAACATCAAGAGTACAGTATTTATATTCTTCAGGTACTTCTAATATGTTTGTATTATCAGATACCATTAATTCTGCTGTAACTGTCATTTGCGGCTGGAATGAATAAACAAAACCTTTGCCATCGCAGCGCGGACAGTGGGGATCAAATTGGCTGGTATGCGGTTCAAGGCAGGTACATCTTTGCGCGATTCTCCACCGGATAAATTGACCGTGACGGAAAATTAACGCTTCATAATTAGCTTTACCGAAAGAAAGTACAACAGGACTGTTCTTACCGAGACCATACGCCAATGTTTTACTCTCCTTTTACAAGCAAGCTAGCGCAATATGTCCGTACTTCCTTCTTGCGCTCTCAATAAAAGGTTGTAACTCTGATTGATACTGTTTTATTCTCGCGCCGAAATATGCGGATGTGGCGCATTGAGTACTTGAAAATGATTCAGACATTCCGTCCAATGACAGGCTTGATGAAGAGAAACCAGCCATTAAACCATCACCCACGGCATTTAATAAACCGATTGCGGCGGTCTTACTTATCGCCATGCGGAGATCAAGCGGCACATCGGCGGCGGTTTCAAAACCGGCATCATAATCAATTTGATAAAACAGGAACGGATTAAACTGTTCTTGACCGTACATATTTATTGCGGATTGGATACCATTTGATGTGTCGGAAGGACGAAATGGACGTTTTAGGAGTTTTAAAATTCCTTTTGTTGAATCTACTACGGTAGTGTCTAATAAATCCTGTGAAGCTGTAAATCTTGCCATAAGATTAAGCCCGTGCAAGTCAATTATTGGCCGCCGCCGTAAAACTATTTTTCCATACTTCTGTATGTTTGCAAATTTAAAATCGTATAACGCTTCATCAATATCATAATCTTTATTTTTTACTAATCCGCGTTTTTTGGCATTACATTTTACTCTTACTTTTTTAATTGTGATATTTAATTCACGTTCCATTTCGGCAATCGCCATATCGACAAAATACCGTATTTGATTGTCTGAAAATGTATCGCCATTCGTTGCCTTAAAATCGTTTCCCCATACCCAACTTAGTCTAAGATCATCGGGTGTACATATTTCACCCCATTGTCCAGGCGGCGGTTCATAATTCCCAAAACTCCAGCCAACGGGTCCGTTTTTCCCATATCTTACCCAATTTGAATATTCATAATCTTCTGGTTGTGGGTGTTCATTCGTGAATTCTACACATTTATAGGAAAAGATACCTTCTAGCATCTCATGGTTATCTAATATATCGCCAACAGAAACGGAGATTGCAGGATTTTCATTATCGGGAATCGAAAAACCCTTTTCAGTCCATGCTTTCCATAATTCTTCATTCGCGCCTTTTCTTTCAACACGATATGTAACAGAAGAATCACCTCTTATATTTATCACACCTTTTGTAACAAGAGAATCTACTGTAATAAATGTTTTACTTTGCCTCATGCTGTTTTTCTCCATTCAACATGACTGTATCGCATATCAACAGGAGTAGTAAAAGCAGCTTCAACACTCCATCCCAATTTTAAAATTCTATGAGATAATGTCCGATATTTTATTTTTAATTCTCTTGACCATTGTTTCAATGTCAATGTTTTACCATTATAAATAATATTAATATTTCGCCTTGTATTATTCGCTTGTGTTTCTGAATTTGCCCATCGGCAATTGGAAGGTTCATAATTTCCATTTACATCTATACGATCTATTGTTAAATTATCTGAATAACCGTTTTTTAATGCCCAGTCTTTAAATATTTCATAAGAAAGCCATTCCTTACAAACACGAATTCCTCTGTCTCGATAATCTCTAGTAGAACGCGATTCTTTCCTAATTGGGCTTTCACATCTTGACTTCATATGTTTCCAAATATTATAAAGACGCTTATCGGTATCGCCATGCGTCTGGCAAGCTCTCACTCTGTTTTCTAGCCCTAAACACCCACAACTTTGTGTATGCCATCCTGTTTTTAAATGATCCGCTCTCACTACAGTTTTATTACCGCAATCACATTTACACAACCATTGCGGTTTATTCCCACTGCCGTTTTCAGCACGTTCAATAACAATTAATCTTCCAAACCTCTTCTTAGTTAAATCAATGAACTGTCCCACAGTTTTACCCTCCATGAATGGACGCCAAAGGAATCGAACCTTACCGTTATATCAAGAAAATGGTAGTAACTACATTTTCTCAATAGACACCCGTCAGCGCTCTGAAATAAGGGAGGGATTTTACTCCCTCCCTTTAATGTTAGCTGAATTCAAATCCGGGGATTTGCTTCAGGTATAAGGCATCTGCCTCATTTACCTCTGCAATTCCTTTTTCATCAAAAATAATTGGCTGCCCTGATACCGCAACAATTGTTTTTCCTTTTCTCTCTTTGGAAGAAACCGCGATTAACACGCCATTGCCCTCTTTTAATGGCGGCAGGGAATCGCTTTTCCGCTGGATTTCTTCGGATTTAACTTTAATTCCGGCACCAGCGGCGGCATCTTCGGAAGTTTTATCTCCGCCTGTGTTTTCCGCAACATCTGTTTGATCTTCGGTTCCTTCTCTGTTTCCGGCGGCGGCATTATTGGCGTTTTTATTGTTTTTCGCCATTAATATAACCCTCCGGGGTAAGCGATGTTGTCAACGAGGGCGCAGAATTCAGGCGCGCTTACTTCCAATGCGCCGAAAATAATCACCAAGAACGGTGTTATCGCTGCGTCAACAGGATACAGAGGATAGGTACTCACGGGGAGCAACTGACCAAATCTGTATACCACACTTGATTCCCTTGTTTCGGTAAGGAAGAGCATTGAAGCCGTGCCGGGAAGATCGGTGTTAAGGTCGGTAAATGTGGTAGCTCCATCGCGTTTTGCCGGAATTTCTTTCATTTCCATTACCCTGCTATCTTCGCCGTCTTTAATCTTCTTTGAACGGCAAATTACAAAGCCGGTAGCGCGTTTTCCCGATTCATTGGCATTGATTGTGAGCAATACACCGCCGTTAGCCGCAACTGCAACAGGCAACGCAACGGGTGTACCCGCAGAAATACCGGCATGGTTTTTTGCGTGTACGGTGTATTTGTATTCACCGCTATCTCCGATCAGGAATAATGAACCCGCTTCATTTGCCCTTGCTACAGCGGTTACGCTTGCCGGGGCCAACGGGCGATCATCGGGATCACCGGCGGCTTTCACTTCGCCCTTTACGTGGTAAAACTTGTCCGCGCCGACATTGGGGCCTGAAAAACGCACTTTTGAACCGATTGCGGTCGGATAATCGGGCAGATCGTCAAAAGTAGCCTGTTTGTCTTTGATCATCATGCGGAGGCGATCTGTGAACAATTCTTTAACCGGCTGCGCAAGCCTGGACGGGAAATAGGCTTTTGATATATCTCCGCCCCTGTCCCAAACCTCCTGTGCAATTGCGTCAAAAAGTTTTTCACCTTCGCTGCCGAGAGTTTTACCGCGCAGATCCTTGATATTCGGTCTGTCGGATTTTCTGATTGCGGCGGGGAAGCCGTCCCAATCCTGCGGCACTACAGCCGCATCGCCGTGGAACATATTATATTCCGCGCCTTTACAGATAACCTGCACACCGGCGATTTTTTCAGACGTGTATGCGTCCTCGAATGTCCGCACCTTTTCCATTTGAAGCGTAACGCCTCTTTTGGTTTGCAGGTACTTCTGTTCGTAGAATACGCGCTCGATGGCCTGATCTGTCGCTCTTGACTTCCCGCCCTCAACGGTCGAGAGAAAGCGATAATCGCCGTGGCTTGATCTGCGGTTTTCTTCATGCACGGTAGAGGAAACCAGCACGGTTTTCATGCTGTTAAAAAGTTTGCAGTCCTCTTTTAATTCTGCAACTACGTTTACCATTGTGGATTCGCAGTTTTCCGGTATCATGGCACGGCCATTGATATAAGCGGCGGAATTTACTCCGTGTCCCGCTTCTAAGGCTTTCTGCAATTCCTCGCCTGATTTGTCCTGAAAGCCGGTAGCGGCTCCGTCAAAATATCCCATTTATTTTACCCTCCGTTAGGCTGTGGCTTTGAGTTCTCTGTTAATGGCAGAGACATCTTCCGGGCGCATCTGATAACCCGCAATCGTCATAGCTTTTTGCATTTCTGTTTCGAGCTTTGCCGATTGGCTGATACTCATGCGCCCCGCTTTACAGGCATTGATAAGGGCTTTCTGCGCCTGTTCAAATTCCGCTTTTGGAAGAAAGCCGCTTGCTTCAGGAGCCGCGCCGTTTCCTAAGCCGCCCTTTGCCATTGCGGTTTTCAACGGCATAGGAGAATTGGCAATTTTGGAAACCATTTCGCCGACACCGACAACAGCTTCCCCAATATCCTCGTATGCTTTTTCAATTCCATCCTGACGCTTAGAAAGAGCGTCAAGCGATTTATTCATCGTTTTAAGCTCGTCAACTAACGCGTTCAAGAGATCCGTAGCATCGGTAAGATTGGATTTTTCCACATTCTCACCTTCGCCTTCCCCGTTTTCCTGTTCATCTTCGGGGTCATTAACTTCATTCTTTTTTTCTTCATCGCCGATGCTTTTCTTGAAGAATGAAGCCACACGTTCAGCAAATTTCATTGCAACTGCCATGTTATTTGCCCTCCTTGAAATTTATAATCTCGCGGACGGCTGCCCGCGATTGATCACTCGATAATCCCTGACGTTCAAGGAATTTAATTGCCTCTGCTTGCCCTTGTACTTCGCCAGTATTCAGCGCGGCCATGAGGCTTCTGATTTTGTCTGCATGTTCACTTGATGCGGTTTCGGTAACATCCACGGTTACGCCGTTCATATCTTCCGGTATTAAAGCTCTGCCTCCCTCAAATTCCGCGCTGTTCGTTCCCGTACCAGTGGTTAAGGCTTTTACAAGTTCATGCGGTTCAACATAACTTTTGGCAAAAGCGGGTGTTACCGTGCTATTTACAGGCGATACAGTAAGAGCAAGATCATTCCAGAGAACAGAGATTATTTTTTCAACGCCGTCTTTCGCGTCTTTTACTACCTTCGGGAAAATTCCGCCAACACTGGCTTTTACGCGGGTGGATCCGTCTTTTAATTTTTGAATTAAGTCTCTTGCTATATCACTTGATTTATAAAGTTTCCCGACTACGATTGTTTTCTTTCCATCGGTTTTTACTTCAATAGGTTCACCGATAACCATAGTAGGATCGGAAATTGTTTGACCGTCCGGGCCGCGCCGCTTATGAAGATGATCGTAACTGATTACACCGTTTGAAAGAAAATGGCTTTTGCTCTGCATTAAAGCGCGTTGTAAAACTACCTGCCCCTGAAGGTCTAAATTCTCATTGGAGGCTTCGACTTCAAAAATGAAATTCCCGTGTTCATCGGTCTTATCTTCTACCGATTTACGGATAACCATATTGAGAAAGAATTCATTACCAAGCTCGTTTACGTCCACTTTTTTCTCCGAAAAAGCAAAAAAAAGAGGCAGCCAAAAACACCGAAAAACGGTATTTCTGGCTGCCTCTCTAAGACACACCTAAATTTCCCCCAAAAGGGAGAAATGTTATATTTTATCTGAATTATATATTAAACAGAATTTATTTGTCAAGCTCCTTTTGATAAAATCCATATTTAATGGTTGACATAAAAGATAAGCAATACTATCCTGTAAATCTATTGAAGCCTGATAGTTAGGTTATTCCGCCCTGAAAAGGAAAGGCGAAAGCCCTTGCGGAACGCCTTTTATCGGGCTTTTTTATTTTGTGGTTTAATCAAATTTTTACTATCGCAAGGGAGTAATTATTATCTTTTCTATCGACCAGTTCTTTCTTACCCTAGCCCGCAATGTTTCTATAGGTATTTTTAATTTTTCACTCCACTCACTCAGAGAATAAGTTTCGTCATTATAAGTAATTATTTGGCTATTTCTCTTATTGTTAGCTTGCTGCTTATTTGTAGCCCACCTACAATTTTCTGGCTCATAATTCCCATTATTGTCTATACGATCTATGGACAAAGTGTCATTGTAACCATGAAATAATGCCCATGTCTTGAAAGTAAGAAAATCACTCCATTCTGTACACACTGAAATACCACGCCCTCCATATCTACTATAGGAATGATTATGAGGGTTTCTGCACCTATCTCTCATACCATTCCATATTTTAAATAATCGGGTGTTTGTCTCTCCATGGGTTTTATTGATAGCAGATTTCTTTTGAAATGATAAACAACCACAATGATCTATTCTATTGGCTGTAAGATGCCCTCTAAAAATACTTTTGTTCTTCCCACAATCGCATTTGCATAACCAGTAGTTTTTTCTTTTATTATTTTCATCTTTCTCAATGACAACCAATTTGCCGAATCTTATGCCTTTTAGATCGTTATAAATAGCAACACTCATACTTACAATCCTCTTTCTAACCTCAATATTTTAACTTTTTCTTTGTAATTTTGCTCTATCAGTCTCATATCGTGAGTTTTCAAGACACAATCCCCTTTTGCTTTCTTTTTTAACATTTCCACTTTTCCTATCCCATATTTTTCAATCATATATTTGTTATATTCAAGAATATTCCCTTTTAATATTTCATTACAATGATAACATTGAACATGACAATTCAATTCATCAAATCGTGTTGCCATTTTAGCTCTTGGGATATAATGACCACAAAACATATAATCGTTTTCCCAATGACCTATTTTACCACATGTTACACATTTAACATATCCATATTCATCAGCAGCTAAAAGCCTTATATACCTACTAAATATTATATCTGTTTTTGTTCGCTGCTTATTAAATTCACTTTTGCCCATTACGCAACCTGTCCGAATTTCTTTTGTATCTGCACTTTATTTTTTGCCTCCGCCTTTTCATAGGCCGCCATGGCATCCTTGTAATAAGGGCTATCGGGGAAAATTCGCATTGTGTCTTTTTCGTAATAATCGGCTTGTGAATCGCTGTTATTTTGAATTACGGATCCTGCAATTTTTGGAAAATCCGTGCTGTATGATTTTGCCCTTAGTGTTACAGTTCCGGTAGGTAATTTGCTTGCCTCATTGTAGGGGCCAATGCTGTATCGGCATTTATATAATATGCCGTCAATTTTCACGCCGTTGTAAAGGAATTTTATTCCGGTTTCGGGTTTCGCTTTTTTTACCGGCGGCGGATCGATAACTTCAATTTGCGCGTTTTTTTCGTTATGTTGCCTTACTTCATTAATGTCTGAACGGTTATCGGTAGCTCCCAATGGCCAAAAAGCAATATTATATTTGATTTTGCTTTCCGTGCCGTTTTTGTTCATCTTCATAAGGCAATGATCTTTACCAGTCCAATTGTAATCACCAGGAGAATGTACGATTTTCCACATTCCATTATCACACTTGAAATAACCGCCCGTGATAATAACCGTATCGCCTGTTTTCATTTCAATTCCGTTTTTGTCTGTCATAATTAATACTCCCTTCCTGTACTGTTAAGTTTGTTCCACGCTCTAATAACAGTATTTCTATTAAGATATTTCCCTGTATTTTTTCCGCAGATATTACACTTAGCTATGTACACTCTACCGTCTCTCGGATCATAACGCTCAATAATGTCGTAGTTGTAACCAATATCACTACAATTACATTGTTTGATTTTCATACTGTTATCCTCCTTGCTTTTTTCGGCCCTTTATTTGTTTGAATACGCTCTGTTTTTGGCACTATTTTTAACGGTCTATCCCATTTACCTATGTCATAACTGGAATAGAAATTAACATCAAAATAATCCATCTGGCTGTCGGAATCATCATAGTTATATGATTCAATGAGAGACCTTACGTCTTTTAATGTTTCCATAGCCCGATCTGTCATTTGTTCATAATAGAATTCCCAATTCTGCATGTGTCCGCTTTCTGCGTTTTTCAAGTATTGATTTATCGCTTCCTCTTCCGATTTGTAACGATGTGTAACACTGGGTTTTTGGGCGGCTTCAATAACACGCTCATTCTGGAAAATAATCTCCGGTGCTTCCATAAGGCTTACATGAATTGAACAGCCGCCGGAGTAATATTCTGTTGTTATGCTGAATTTGAATGTCGGGTATACATCTTTTACATAGCCCCTTGCAATATCGGCAATCTCTTTAAGGCTTAGGCTGGATTGATACCTTGTACCGACCCAGCCATTTTGCGTATAGAATGTTTTTCGGTATTCGCTGGCCGTTTCCGTTTCTTTAACCTGATGCGGAGCTTTCTTTTTCAGTATACGGAACGCCAATTCAAAATCGGAATTAATTTCTTGCATTAATTCTGTATTGCCGCCCTTGTCAGGGTGATTTTCCATGGCAAGGCGGCGATATTCGGTTTTCAAGTCCTCGATGTTTTCTATACGCTTAAAGTAATTCATTATTAACCTCTTCGGTAGCCAAATTTTTCTACCATTTCGATTTGTATTTTTTCATATACAGGCGTACTCCAATCATTGCGATTTTCATACCCAGCTTCTTTTGCCACTATTGCCTGGCAAATCCGAAAAACAATATCTGGATTATTCCCATGCTTTGCTGGTTCGTATTCCCAATTCTGCCTTGACCGTTCAATTTCGATTAAAATCTTATCTGCCGTTTCTTTATCCAAGATTGTATTTCCACTTTCAAAAAAGCTATAACAAATACGAGCGATTTCAAAACAAATACTCCCAACCGGATCGCTTTGGCAATCTTTCCAATAATCCTTATCGCTGTGAGAAAAAATGTCCTCTGCAATTTCTACGATAACCGCTGTTGTTACGTTTTCACAATTTTCAGCCATCTTAAGAATTTTGCTGTATGCCTCACAATCGCCGTGTGTGTACCAATTTCTCTTGATACAAAGCCCTCTTAAATCCATCATGCTCAATTTTCTGATTTCCTTCATTTTTCGCTCCTTTGGCTTTCGCCGATTTTTTCTCTAACACCATACACTATAAATATATCCTAACAGTTAGGTTTTTGTCAAGGGTTTCCCTAAAAAATTATTTTTTTTCAATTATTTTTCTTGACTTTATCCTATCGTTAAGTTATAAATTTTATAGGAGTATTTCATGGGAAAAATTAAATGTCCGCATTGCGGTGAACTTATAAATGTCGGGTCTTTAATGGGACAGATTACATCTGAAAAAAAGGCGGCTTCCTCTGCTGAGAATGGCAAAAAGGGTGGTAGACCACCGAAAGTAAAGAAATAAGCACTAAAACCTATCTTGTATCATTCACCCAAATTAGGGTGATTATCACACAAAGAATCGCATGTCTCGGCATCCTTGCAACAAATACCTGTATCAAAGTGGATACATTTATTTGTTTCAAAAACTTTATTCATAAGAGAGGAATATTCAACATAAATTTTACCTCCAAGGTAAAAAACAAGTCGATCTATTTCTCGATAATACCATTCAATATATTGTTTTGAAGCATTAAACCGTTCCCAGAGCTTATCGCCGACAGCAGCCTTATCAGCAGCCATGGAACGAAGATTGGAAAGTTTATCGGCAAAACAAATATTTAAAACATCTTTTTCGGCAACTTTAAGTCTGTCTATTGTTGCCTGTTTCCGCTCTTTCCATGTTTTTGACTTATCCTCCGATTCTGCAGCAACCAGTTTTAATATATTTTCGCCAAATAAATCCATAATTTCCATTGGGGATGTTTTTGTATCTTCCAAGACGTCGTGCAGAATCCCGGCAATTATGACTTCTTCCGTACAACCGGAAGCAGTTAAAATCTGCATAACTTCCATAGGGTGAGTAATATAGGGTATTTCCGTCCCCTTCCTCACCTGTCCGGCGTGTTTCCTTGTAGCGAAAATAATAGCTTCATGGATAAAATTCATTCTTGCGAACCCTGCTTAGAATTTTCGCCGCTATCCCCAAAAGCGTCATTGTGTATCTGGTTTGCTATTCCCTGAATATATGGGGGTAGTTTGTCAAAATCACCTGTGAAATAGGCATTACCAAAATCATATTCCCATTCACCTGGGCCGCAATCGCAAAGGCTTTCTTTTTCTTTCACCCTACTACCCTCCACTTTAATTATACAACCTAACGATAGATTTAACAAGTGCTGCATAGGATTTTTTCATATTATTTTCACCCTCTGATATAAGTATCGGCTGTTCGCCTCGTTTTACATTATTATCCCTGAATGACCATTTATCGACAAGTTTGCGCACTTGATCAAAGGAATCCTCATTAGTGGTATTTTCTAATACCCTGTGTACAGGAACATAACGACCTGAAAAATCTCTATTCTCACTCATGTATCTTCTTATAGCACGTTTTGCCGCTTCTTGGGCAGGAAGGTGCATATAATGGGCTTCAGTTTTATAACCCGCTGATTGTACTCTCAATATTCTTCCCAATACACTTTTTGCGGTTTTCATGGTTCCATCAAGGACAAAATTTAATCCTTCCCTTATGCACATGCTAACCATTTGTTCAAGAATATCACTGCTTTCCTCATGTACATCTTGAGCGTTCCAACCTTTATATTCTGGTAACATTGTTTTCATTTCATCAGCATCCAGAATAACATATTTTGACGGATCATATAATTTATCCTTAAACCAGCTTTTACCGCTACCGCCTCGACCTCCTAAAATCATAAATGTTGGAGACTCGCCTGGTTCCGGTTTTGCTGCTCTTATTTTATCAGGGGCTAAAAGTGTTTGCATAATTGCGCCATGAAGTTTCTCTCTATAATCTTTATATCTGGCACTTTCTCCCTTGCCACTAATTAAGTGTTTCTTATTGGTATCTCTATCGGTAGCCCCGAATTTCAATTTTCCATTTACCTCTCTGATATGCTCTGATATTTTTTCTCCCTCTTTTCCAAATGATTGTAATATATGTTCAACACCAGCGTCATCGGGGGTTGCCTTCGGATCACTGTATTGTTTTGACCAATCGGCAGCGTTGAAATTTTCCGGGGGAATGAAGGTTTTTGACTTTTCGGAATTCGTTTCTATCTTTTTTGATTCACTATCAGCTTTTGCTTTCCCTTGTTTCTTCACATTCTCATACTCAACCCTGTGTTTATGGTCAATGGTAACGCCATGAGTACCTACGCTCGTAACCTTGCCTGACACCTTCTTGCCGTTCACGTCAACACCGGCAACATTATCACCGGCGTTAATATCTCCGTTTTCCCGTTTTGTCCGTATGCCCAGTTTTTTTACTTCGCCTTTTTTGGGTTTCTTTGTGGTATCCTCTTCCTTTTTCCCGGGGCGCGGCTGCGCGGTTTCTTCGCCGTTTCTTACCCAGCGTTTTTGTTTGAATGTTTTTCCGCCGCGATGTACTTCTACCTCACGCTGTATAAGACCTTCGCGGCCTTTTGCAATTTCCTGTATACGGTCAGAAAATGTTTTTCTTACAAGACTGCCATCACTTTGAATACCCAATATCATATTTCTATCCCTCCAAATTTTCTAAACTTTTTATGAGTTCCGGCATGGGAATTTGTTTCATGACTTCCAATACCGCTTTTTTCAGACTTAAAAACCGATTTAATATATCATCACGGCTTTCAACTCCGCCGATAAAAATATCTGCTTCACCATTGGCAGCATATTTAAGGCCTCCGTTCATGGTTTGCATAAACTCCGCGAAAGCCTTTTGAGTACCTTCCATTTTTTTAGCCAATTCGACCGCGACAGGATTCGTTTCTTCAAACATGGACTGCTGCTTTGAAAATTCTTCCACGTTCTTGAATTTATCCTTATTGATTGCGACTTGCATGACAATATCGACCGCTGCGTTCAATTCATTGTTTATGCTGTATCCTGTCATGCTCTTATTCTCGATTAAGGGAGTTATCGCCCTTACAAGCATACCCCTTATACTCTTGCAACCGGCGCGGTTAAATCCGCGTATATTGCTTTCACTCATAACAGATCCCAGTAAAGCGGTTTCAATGAACGTTTTCCCGTCCTCTGTTATCGTTCCCTCTTCCATGTATTTACCGACTTCATTTTCTCCTATGAGACCAGCATTTTTAAAAGCGGCGAAAATATGGTTTACTGCCGGTTTATCCGCGTAAAGCTCACCTAACGTATCAAATTCGCCGATCTTTTCGGCGATTGTACTTACCGTTTCTGTCTTAATCAATTTTGATACTTTAACGGCTTTTTCTGTCGGACCCATTTCTTTTTTACCGGATTCATTAAATTTCGCAAATTGTTCTGTTGAATATCCGCCCTCTTGATTGGTCTCAAATATTACACGCGGATTTTTGAATTCGCTTATTTGATCTTCGGTAAACCCGAATTTCTTAGCGCGTTTTTTCAAGGCTTCGATATATTTAGTATCCGTTCCTCTTCGAGCGGCGATCTTGCTACTCATTGTCCTATTATTGCCGGATATTACTATACCGTCTTTTGTTACCACTACCGGATTATCAACCTTTAAGGCCCTGCCGTCAAAATCCGCGCCGATATTGGAAACCGCTTCTTGCGCGGCTTTGTCATGGCCGTAATCCCTATCATTAATTGTGGATCCGTCTGCATTGGTAGGGAAGCCCGGTGTTTTATGGAATGATGTCTCATCATGTGAAGCTGTGGGAGTATCCGCCTCTGCCAGTTTCCATTTTCCGGTAATAGCATCCTTGCCGATGTGAATTTCATCTTCATCACCTTCAATGACTTTTGCGGATTTGTATTTGCTCTGGATTTTCTCAAAATCGCTTGACTTCTCGTCGGATTCAGGCGATATTGTAGATAGAGCCTGATCATGCGGAGAGTCGTTTTGGGCGTGAGTTGCAGGGGGCCTTTGGGCAGCACTGGAACTTCTCCGACTTTGGGCTTTTTTTTGTCTCCACGCATCAAAAATAACTAAATACTCGTTTTTAACATGAACCTCTGTCAAAAAAGTTATTTCTCCATCCATATCTTTTTTGAATATAAGAACATCATTTTTTAAATGCCGTTTATCGGATAATTCAATTTCTGTGGTTGTATTTATTACATCAACCGCATGAAGAATATCCTCTGGTAATAAATTATGATGTAATTGAGTAACAGCATGAATTATACCGTTATTGTCAATATTTATATTATCAACTTTTACCCCGCATTTGGCCTCTATCCTTTTTTGTGCTTCTGCTGATACTTTGCCAATAATAACTCTTTTGTATGGTTTTGGACTTCTGACTGCCTCATCTACAAAGTCTTTAAGTTCACTTGGGGTTAGAATTTTAGATTTATTATTGGGCTTAGAGACTGCCGCCTGTTTTTGCGTTTGCATTATATCGACATGCTCTGAAAGTTCTTGAATAAACGGAAGCGGATGGCCGTCCCTATCACTGAATCTATCACGATTGGCAAGAACAATCTGAAGCATTTCCCGTGCGTCTTTTGCTTCAGTGATTCGCTTTTTAATTGCTGATATTGCCATTTTCGCGCCGCGAGTATGGCTGTCATATTTTGGCTTCCAGCCATCAGCTGTTTTAATATGTTTTTTACCCTTCCAATCACGGATAGTTCCAATCGGGAAGCCGCTTTTTGTGATCATCTGTTCCAATTGACAGAGACATTTATTAATTGCGATTTCAGCTTTTTCAAGCCTTGAAAGATGTCCTAATATTTTTTTTCTGAAATATTCCAGCTTGGCATCTTCGCAACATTCCTTATTTTGTCCCATGAAAAAACCTAACTTCGCCATGGCAGTATCCCTCCCTTATGAAACCTTTATTAATATACGGTTATTGGCAATAACAAAAGACTTACCCATTGCGGCGCGTTCTGCCTCAATCTCTTTTTTAACTTCCTTCATTGACCTTAAATTACCCATGATACTGTCGATGTTATCCTGTATCTGCTGTTTAAGAGGCGGTATTTTTTGTTTCTGCGCCGAGAGTTCTTTTTTTGCTTTTTCAAGCTCAACTTTGTAACTGTCATTTATGGCTTTTTCTT
>Ga0209755_10003177_pt1 | contig 20998 bp, 15 predicted proteins | sample TergutCo191P1_FD_187301 | JGI IMG/M metagenome (GOLD analysis project Ga0209755, IMG submission 187301) | Cornitermes sp. P1 segment gut microbial communities from Petit-Saut dam, French Guiana - Co191P1 (SPAdes) (version 2) | ecosystem: Host-associated > Arthropoda: Insects > Digestive system...
GGGGGGGTGGATCTGCGGCCATGCTGAGCGGCGCCGCCGCCAGCGCGGGGCGCTCGGGGGAGCCGCCAGCCTCGGCGCGCCGCGCATTGGCGCGCCTGCGGGCCATAACGGCGCCGGCCAAATTCCCGGCCATCGGCGGAATGAAATAGCGTGCTTCCCACGGCCGCCTGTAGGCGCGGTAATACCCGCCCACCAGCTCAAGCGACCGGACGCAGACGATAGTTGCGACGATCAGGCTCCTGCCGCCCAGGCTGCGCATGTGCCCGGAAATCACGTAGTCGGCGCCGATCATGCGCCCCACCTCGGCGACAAGGTCCGAGTCGGTGAAGCCGCCCATTTGAAGGCGGTGCTCCGCGGCAACGGCGCCGGCCTCCGCGGTCAGCGGCGCAGGGGAAAAGGCGGACAGGATTTCCGGCCTGCCGGCGAGCAGCGCCGCCATGGCCTCGCCCTCGGCGCCCACGCCCCCTGAGAAGGGCAGCACGGCGAGCGCGGGCCGGCCGTCCCGCGCGGAGGCAGCGGAGGCGCAGCAAAGAATGAGCGCGGCGGCAATGGCGCATTTTTTCGCGCGCGTCGAAGCTTTCATCTGTCTGCAGCATTATGCTGACTGCCGGCGAAAGTTTCAAGCGGCCCCGCGCCGCGGCGCAGGCGAAACATTGCCAGCCTTCGCAAAAAGCGCTAGACTGCTGGGCGTCTTGCAGGAGGAAAAATGGGACTGTTGGCAAATGCGAGCGGGGGCGGGGGCAGCGGCGCTGAGGCCGGCCCAAAGGGCGGCGCAGGGAGCGGCGCCGGGGGCGGCGCAGGAAGCGGCGCGGAGCCGGAGGATCGGCTCATCGACCCGGAATCGGGGATTTCGGTCGAGGAGCAGCGGGAGATTCTGGCGCAGATAGACGGCATCGCCGACAAAAACCGCCTGGCCCTTTCCGGCAGCGGCGGCGGCTCCGCCTCAGGCGCCGCCTTTGCCGCGAGGAAAAACGGCGGGCTTTTCCCCGTGCTGGTCAACTTCCTGGCGCTGGCGGCGCTGGCAGGCGGCTTTTTCGCCCTCCAGGCGCTGCAAAGCGAGGCCGACGCGCAGGCGCGCGAGGGGGCAAGGTCGCTCAACCCCGCGGAGCGGGCGCTGATCGCCGAGATACGCAGGGAAACCGACGGCCTTCTCGCCTCCGCCGATCGCGAGATAGCCCGCCTCCTCTCCCCCCTGGCCGACGTCGAGCGCCGTATCCGCGATCTGGGCCCCGGCGGCGCGGGCAGCGGGCAGGCCGCGGCCGCGGCCGAGGGCTTCGAGGCGCTTTCCGCGCGGCAGGAAGAGCTGCGGCGCGAGCTGGAGGCGGCCCGCGAGGAAAGATCGCGCATCCTCGACGAGTCGCGCTCGCGGGAAACGGCGCTCCAGGCGCAAATGGACGCGCGCATCCGCGAGGCCGAGGCAGCCGCCGCAAGCGCCGCGGCAGCGCAGATGCCGCTCGGCGCCGCCGGCGGCCTGGCAGGAGGGCTTGCAGGCGCGGGCGGCGAAGGCGGGGCTTTCGCGGCAGGCGGCGCCCTGACGGGCGGCGCCCTCGCGGGCGGCGCGCTTGAGGGCGCGGCGCAAGCGGGCGCGGCGGCCGCCAGGGAAGAGCTCGCGCGGCTTTCGGGCGAGCAGGCGGCGGCCGCGGCGGCGGAGGCGCAGGTGGCGGCCTTTTTCGCGGGCATAAGCAGGCAGGTGGCCCAGGGCAGCATGGAGGGCGCGGAGCGCTCGGCGGCGGCGCTGCGGGACTTTCTCGACGCCCCGGCGTTCCTGGCCATCCGCGCGGCGCAGCCCAGGCGGGGGCTTTACGTCCAGGCCGCCGAGGCGCTTAAGGCCATGCTGAGGGAGCGCAGCGCGGACAGGGCGGAGCTGGCGGCAATGGCCGCGGCTATGGCGGCCGGCGCCGCGCGGCAGGGCGCCGACTATGGCGCCGGCCGGCAGGGCGCCGACCGGCAGGGCGCCGGCTACGGCGCGGAGGCGAGGCTGCTTGGGGAAATCGCGGCGCTTGAAAGCCTGCTCGCGCAAAGGGACGGGGAAATAGGCGCGCTCGCCGGCGCCGCGGGCGCTGCCGAAGCCGAGGCTGCGGCCAGGCTGCAGGGCGACAACGCCAGGCTGCAGGGCGACAACGCCAGGCTGCAGGGCTACGTCGCGTCACTGCAGGCGTCGAACGCGGCGCTGGCGGCTCAGGCAGCGCAGGCGGCGCAGGCGAGCGGCGCCCTGCAGGCAAGCCTCTCGGGCCTTGAGCTGGAGGCAGAGGGGATGAGGCGCGACGCGCAGGCGCTGCGGGGCGAGAACGAGGCGCTGGGGCAGGCGGTCGCCTCGCTTCAGGCGCAGAACTCGGCCCTCAGCGCCCAGCTTGCGCAGATCCTCGAAGCCGTGCAGGCCATGACCCCGTAGGCGCAGGCAGGCAGGCGGCGGCGCCCCGCCGGCGCGGCTCCCCTATTCCCCCGCCCGGCGCTTGCGGTGTATACTGGCGCATGCTTGCGAAACTGATACGCGAAATACTGGCCGAGGAGCCCGCCTCGCAGGAAGTCGAGGCGCGGGGCTGGGTCAGGACGAAACGGGAGACGAAAAACCTGGTTTTCGTCGAGGTGAGCGACGGCTCCTGCCTCCGGGGCATACAGTGCGCCTTCGACCGCGGCTCCGGGGAGCTGCCCGGCGAGGCCCTGGACGCGCTGGCGGCGCTTGGCACCGGCGCCTCCGTGGCCGTCTCGGGGCGGCTAGTCCCCTCCCCCGCGGCGGGGCAGGCGGCCGAGATCGCAGGCGCCTCGATAAGGCTGATAGGCGAGGCGCCGGCCGAGGCCCGCGAGGGCATTCCCGCCTACCCATTGCAGAAAAAGCGCCACTCGATGGAGTTCCTCCGCGAAATCGCCCACCTGCGCCCGCGGACCAACACCTTCGGCGCCGTCGCGCGCGTGCGCAGCAGGCTGTCCCACGCGATCCACCGCTACTTCAGCGAGCGCGGCTTCCTGTACGTCCACACACCCATCATCACCGCTGGGGACTGCGAGGGCGCCGGCGCAATGTTCCAGGTCACGGCGCTCGACCTAGACAGGCTCGCCTGCTGCGCCGCCTCCGAAGGCGGCGCAGGGGCCGGGGTCGACTACTCGAAGGACTTTTTCGGCAGGAAGACCTACCTCACCGTCTCCGGGCAGCTTGAGGGCGAGGCCTACGCCTGCGCCCTCTCGCGCATCTACACCTTCGGCCCCACCTTCCGCGCCGAAAACTCCAACACCAGCCGGCACCTCGCCGAGTTCTGGATGATAGAGCCGGAGGTCGCCTTCGCCGACATCGAGGGCAACATGGATCTGGCCGAGGACTTCCTCAAATACGTCCTGCGCGCCGCGCTCGAGGAATGCGCCGACGACCTGACCTTCTTCGACGCGCATGTCGAGAAGGGCCTTGTCGAGTCGCTGCGGAAAGTCGCCGAGTCAAAGTTCGCGCGCGCAACGTATTCGGACGCCGTGCGCGAGCTTGAAAAGGCCGCGGCCGCCGGCGAGAAATTCGAGTTCGCGCCGCGCTGGGGCGCCGACCTGCAAAGCGAGCACGAGAAGTTCCTCACAGAGAAGGCCGCCGGCGGGCCGGTCATAGTCACCGACTACCCGCGCGAGATAAAGTCGTTCTACATGAAGCAGAACGGGGACGGCAAGACCGTCCGCGCCATGGACGTGCTGGTGCCGCGCCTGGGCGAGATAATCGGCGGCTCGCAGCGCGAGGAGGATTTGGGCAGGCTCTGCGCGCGCATGGCCGAGCTGGGGATGAGCGCCGAGGACTACTCGTGGTTCCTCGACCTGCGCCGCTACGGGACGGTCCCGCACTCCGGCTTCGGCCTTGGGTTCGAGCGGCTGATCCGCTACGCGACCGGCATGGCGAACATCCGCGACGCCATCCCCTTCCCCCGCGCCGCCGGGCAGGCGGGCTTTTGAAAAAGGCCCTTTCCCGCGCCTTCGGGTGCCGCGCGCTCGGGCGGCAAGCCAGCGGGCAGCGCGGGCTCGGCGCCTTCGGGAGCGCAGCCGCGCTGGGGCTCGGCGCCCTGGCAGGCGCGGCGCTCCTCATTCTTGCCGCGGCGCTTTTCCCGCGCGGCGCGCAGGAGCATGGCGCGGGCGCGCAGGACAGCGGCGCTGGCGCCCAGGGCGGCGCGGGGGCGGCGGCGGGCGCCCAAGCGGGCGGTGCCCATTTGGGCGGCGCACGAGCCGGCGGCTCCGCGGCGCCCGCGGCCCTCGAGCGCGGCGCCTCGGCCCCGGGGATTTGCTTCGATCCGGCCGAGGCGCTTTGGGAGGGGATCGCCCGGGCGCCGGAAATATCCGCGCGGGCGGCGGTGCTGCTCGACGCGGCCACGGGAACGGCGCTTTTCTCGAAGAACCCGAACGAGGAAATCCCGCCGGCATCGCTTGCCAAGCTCGTCGCGATGCACATAGCGCAGAGCGCCGTAGCCGAGGGCCGCGCCTCCATGGAGGAGCCGGTGCCGATCTGCGCCGCGAGCTGGGCGCGCAGCCAGCCGCCGCATTCCAGCCTGATGTTCCTGGAGCCGGGGCAGCTCGTGACTCTGCGCGAGCTTATGATCGGGCTGGCCGTCCCCTCGGGGAACGACGCCTCGGTCGCGGTGGCGCTGCGCTTCTCGCCCAGCGTCGCCGAGTTTTCCGCGAAAATGACCGGCGAGGCGAGGCGCATGGGGCTTGAGAGGACGCGCTTCGCCGAGCCGTCCGGCATTTCCGCCGAGAACATGACCACCGCGGCCGAGTTCGCCGCCTTTTCCCGCGAGTACCTGCGCCTGCACCCCGGGAGCCTCGCCGAATTCCACTCCGTCCGCGAGTTCGCCTTCCCCCAGGCGCGCAACGTCAGCGAGGCGCGGAGGGCGAGCCCTGGCTCCATCGCCCAGCCGAACCGCAACGCGCTGCTCTGGACGTTCCCCGGCGCCGACGGCCTGAAAACAGGCTTCATCCCCGCCTCCGGCTTCAACGTGGCGCTGACCGCCGAGCGGCGCGGGACGCGCTTCGTCGCCGTGATCCTCGGCTCCCCCACCGCGCAGGACCGGACCCGCGACGGCGAGGCGCTGCTTTCCTGGGCCTTCGAGAATTTCCGCACCGAGCGCCCGCCCTTCCCCAAGCTGCCGACGCAGCGCCTTTGGAAGGGCAGGCAAAGGGAGATAGCGCTGATGGCGAAAGGCTGCGCGTTCACCGTCCCGGCCGATCGCGCCCAGGGCCCCGGCAGGGCGCTCAGGTCGGCGGTGCTGCTCGACGCGCCGCTGGCTGCCCCCCTGCCCGCCCTGCGCCCCGTGGGCTGGCATGTTCTCTACGACTGCTTGGGCGAGCTTCACCGCGAGCGCCTCTTCACCGCGGGCGCCCACGAGCGCGGCGGCCTTTTCAGGAGGCTTTGGGACTCGGCCCTGCTTTTTTTCCTCGCGCGCGGCGGCTAGGGCGGCGCGGCCAAGGCGCCGGCGCGGCTTTTTTGGGCCCCGCCCAGGCGCTTCCGCCCGACGGGCGCGGCCTGACGGAGGCGCGGCGGCGAAAGGCGCCGGGAGCGCCGCCTGGCGGGCGCGGCTTTGGGCGCCCGGGCTGCCGCCAGAATCCGCCAAAAACGGCGCTAGCGGGTCTCCACGACGTGAACCTCGGCAAAGCCCATCCCGCCCAGCCGGCTGACGGCGTAGGGAACGGCCTGAGCCGGCATGGCGGAGACGTAGACCCTGTACTCGCCGTGGTGGTATTCCTGCGCGGCGCTCATGCCGAAGTCCCTAAGCTGCCCGAAAATGGCGAAGGCGCCGGCCGAGCTGGGCCAGGCGCCGACGCGCAGCCTGTACAGCCCTGAGCTGGCAGGGCTTGGCATGGCCGGAATGACCCTGATCGCGGGAGGAGGGGGCGGGGGCGGCGGAAACGCCTGCCCTGCCGCGCGGGCCTCCATCCAGGCCGGAAGCGCCGAGCGCGGAATCACGTAGTTGTGTATCGTGATGCTCACCCCGTGGGGCATTTCCTGATCCCGGCTGACCTGAACCTGCGCCGCCGGGGAGGCCGCGGAGGGGAAGCTCACCGTAACGGCGCCGCCCAGCGGATCCAGCCCCAGGGCAAGCGCCGCGTCGGCGGAAATGTCGATCACCCGCTCCGTTGAGATGGGAATGCGGCCGGTCACGGTGACCACGGCCTCCCTGCCGGTGGCGGCGCACCTTACCGTCGGCGTGGAGCCAATGGGAAGGCTCGGGTGCGAGGCCTGCATCCCGCCATGCATCGCCCCCCAGGTGGCCCTTCCCTCCTGGGCAAAATTCGCAAGCTCAGCCTGCGCCTGGGCAAAGCCAAGCGCGGCGAAAAACAGAGCCAAAGGCAGCGCAATCCTCTTCATGCCGTCATCCCCTTCCGGCGCCCTTCCCCTCAAAGCCCCGCACATACAATTCTAGCGCCAAGGGCCGCCATTTACAAGGATTCGCGGCGCCAAAGCGCGGCTTTGGGCCCGCCGGGGGGCGCATGAGGCCGCCGCCGCTCAGGCGCGTCGCGGGGAAAGGCGGGCGCGGGCCTTTTTTGGGGCGCAGGCCGGCCGAATCGCCCCGCGCCTGCCCCGGCTGGCGGGGTTTTCGCAAAATCGCGCTTTTGTGTTGCGCTTATGCGCAGGCGCAGTGTATAATGGGTGTAGAGGAGAATGAGCCATGACAATCCTTATCGTCGACGATTCGCGAATAATGAGAAACACGGTGAAGGGCGTGTTCACCGGTATAGGAATACCCTTTACATTTGTCGAAGCCAGCAACGGCGAGGAGGCGCTGGCGCTGCTGGAGGCCTTTTCCGTGGATCTGGTGCTTCTGGACTGGAACATGCCCAAGCTTTCCGGGATTGACTTCCTGAAGGCCGTCAGGGCGATGGACAAGTACAAAAGCCTGCCGATTGTCATGGTCACGAGCGAGTCCGCCAAATTCAACGTGATCGAGGCGCTGAAAAACGGGGCGACGGACTACATCACCAAGCCGATCAGCTCTGACACCTTTAGGGAAAAAATTGGCAAGCTGCCGCAGTTCAGCGGCTTGCTGAGGAGGTAAACTGCCATGGACGTACTTGAGCTTTACGTAAAGCCCTTCGTGAAATCTACGCTTCACACCTTTAAGGACTTCGTAGGTTTTGAGCTTGCCGCGGGCAACCCGCACTTTTCGGGCCGGACGCTGGACTTCGAAAGGGAAATCTCGGCCGTAATCGGGCTTTCCGGCGCGGTTCGGGGGGCTGTGGTCATCTCCATGAAAAAGGAGTTCGCGCTGAAAATCACCGACGCCCTGGTCGGCTCCCCCCACAGCGAGCTGGACGACGACGTGGTGGACGCGGTGGGCGAGATAGTCAACATCGTAGCCGGAAACATAAAGCAGCACGTCGAGGGCGGAGAGCAGATCGTCATCTCGCTTCCCACGGTCGTCAAGGGAAAGGACCACAGGTTCGCCTGGCCGGGCAAGAATTCCAGGATTCTCTGCATTTCCTTCAAGCACGAGAGCGACTCCTTCTTTCTGCTGGCAGACATGGAAAAGTCGGAAGACTAGCTGGCGCAGGGCCGCCGCAGAGGGCAATAGGAAAATCCGATGAAGCACGTTTTTCTAATAGATCCCAGCGCGTTTTCCGGCCAGCAGTGGAGGATGGACGGGCTTCTTGACACCATCGGGCAGCACTTCAGGACGCAGGAAAAGCCGGACTTCACGACGGTGGTCTCGAAATTCCCCAGGGAGGCGCTGGGCATAATACAGAGGCAGGCCGACGAGGCCGAGGGCGGCCCGGTGCGCGTCTACGCCATAGGCGGCGACGCCATACTGTTCGACTGCCTCAACGGCATAGTCGGGCTTCCGAACATGGAGCTGGCGGCCGTCCCCTACGGCGCCGCCGGGAACACCTTCATCCGCTCCTTCGGCGAGGGAAAGGCGGAGCTGTTCAAAAGCATCCCGGCCGTCGCCGCGGCGCCCTCCATCCCCACGGACATAATCGAGGTGGGCAACACCCACGCGCTGTCCGGCTGCGCCGTGGGCTTCAGCGCCGCGGTGGTCATCAAAATGCGGAACATGGAAAGCGGGAGGAGGCGCTCGCGCGGCGCCGGGCGCATCGCCGCCAAGCTGCGCAGGCTCCTGGCCGGCGCCTCGTTCGCCTTCGACAAGAGCATCGTGGCGCGGCAGTACAGGATACTGATAGACGGCAAGGACTACAGCGGCGCCTACAGCCAGGTGAGCATAGTCAACGCGCCGCATTTCGGCGGGGCGAAGGCGCCTCTGGCCGGCGCGGCGCCGGACGACGGCCTCCTTGACGTGGTGCTGTTCAAGTCCGCAACCATGCTGGCCACCATTGGCAGCTTCAGGAAGTACGCCAGGGGGAAGCTGCCCTCGAACTGCGCCAGGGTGAAGGCGAAAAGGGTGGAGATGCACTCGGACAAGCCCATGTGGATACAGACGGACAGCGAGTACCTTATGGACACCAGCATCGCCTTCGAGGTGGCGCCGGGCGCGGCGCAGATCGTCGCGGTGGACGGCCTTTCCTATCGGGGGAGCTGAGGGCATGGCGAGGGTCAGGGCGAAAACCGCGCCGCGCCACGCAATCGCGAACGCGGCATCCATAGCGATGATAGCGCTTCTGGGCGCCATCGCCGCCGCGGGCATTTTCCTGGACGGCGGCGGGCTGACCGTGGCGGACAGCCTGACGCTCGCCGCCAAGCCCATGGCCATGCTCCTGCTGGCCTTCGTCTTCAAGGCCACCTCCGACTTCTCAAGGCTGGCCTTCTTCGCCCCGTTCGTCCTGCTCCTGGTCAACTCTCTTGCGCTGGCCGCAAACGAGCAGCACGCGCACTTTTACCTTCTGGCGGCGCTTTTCATCTGCGGGATAAGCTGCCTGTACTCAAACTTCCCGCAGACGCTGAGCTACATCCTGCTGCAGGCGGCGGCGGCCGCGGCGCTCTTCTTCCTGGGCTTTCCCGTCGCCGGCGAGGATCCCTCGGCGGCCGGGCTGGGCGGCATCGCCTTCATTTTCCTGTCCTGCTGCGCCTTCCTCATAGTCATCGTCAAGACCGCCACCGTCGACCTGCGCAGGGTCTCCGACGAGGCCAGCTCCTTCAGGACCTACCTCGCCGCGACGAAAAACTACCTGGCCATGCTGGACAGCTCAAACAGGATCGTCTACGTGAGCAAGCCCATGTCGGACCTGGCGCGCATCGAAAACCCGGAGGCGACCAAGGGGCGGCCGTTCATCGACCTTTTCCCCAGCAGGGAGCTGAAATACCTGGCCTACAAAATGCTGGGCTGGCGCGAGCTGCGCGAGGATAGCTGGGAGTTCACCCTTCAGCGGCAGAAGCGCTACTTCAAGGCCGTCTCCAGCGGCATGGTCGGCGGGACCGGCGGCGGCACCCTCATCACCATGCTCGACATGACCCACCTGGCCGAGCGCGACGAGATCGCCGCCATGAAGGACAGCCTGAAAATCGGCCTTTTCTTCATGGACCGCGGCTTCGCCATACAGGACAACTACTCGCGCCACCTCGAGGAGCTCATGTCGGACGGCGACCTCAGGGGGAAAAGCTTCCTGAGCCTCCTGGCCGGCTCGATAGCGCCCAAGGAGCTGGAGGCCGTCAGGGACTACCTTGACATGGTCTTCGACCGCACCTTCGACCACGACACCCTCAGCGAAATCAACCCGCTGAACGAGCTGCACTACGTCGACCCCTCCGGCTCGAAGAAAATCTTCCACTGCACCTTCCTCACGGTCGAGCTTGGGCAGGAGGAAACCGTCGTCCTGACGACGATATACGACGTGACCGCGAAGGTCGAGCTTCAGGAGCGCCTCCAGCGCGAGGAGAAAAAGCGCCAGGAGGAGATGAGCAACCTCTTCGAGCTGCTCCAGGTGAACCCCGCCACGTTCGAGGCCTTCCGCGAGGACATGGAGCACGAGTTCGGCCGCATCGACGGAATCATGGGCAACGAGGGCCTGTCCAACCACGAGATACTGGTGGAGGTCTACCAGTCGGTGCACGCGATAAAGTCCAACGCCGTCACCCTGGGCCTTAACAACTTCGGCGCGAAGGCGCACGAGGTCGAGGCGCAGATCAAGAGGCTGCGGAACATGGAGGCCGAAATCCCCTTCGACGACATGCTGCACATCACCATCGAAATCGAGAAGCTCGGGCAGGAGAAGGAGGGCTTCAAGCAGATCCTGGAGAAAATCAGCGCGTTCAAGCGCGGCGTCTCCGGAAAGGCGCCGCCCGGCGAGGGCTCGTTCCTGGAGCCGCTTGCCAGGACGGCGCAGAAGGTGGCGGCGGACACCGGGAAAAAGGCGCGCCTCGCCGCGCCGGAGATAGACATGGCGGCGCTGGAAAAGGGCCCCAAGCGCGTGATCAAGGAAGCGCTGGTGCAGCTAATCCGCAACTCGGTCGCGCACGGGATCGAGCCGCCGGAGGAGCGCGCCGCCGCGGGAAAAAGCGAGGCAGGCACGATACGCCTTTCGGCAAAGGCATCGGGCGGCGGGCTTCTGGTGAGGCTGGCCGACGACGGAAGGGGGATTGACTTCGGCAGGATACGGGAAAAGGCGCTGAGCCTGGGCCTTTTGAGCGAGGGGGAGGCGGGCAGCAAAAGCCGGCTGCTCGGCGCCATCTTCGCGCCGGGCTTCAGCACGGCCGACGACGAGGACGGAATGCACTCGGGGAGAGGCATAGGCCTCAACCTGGTCAGGGACCGCGTGCGCGGCGCCGGCGGAACGATAAAGCTGCAGACGGAGCCGGGCAAGGGAACGGCGTTCAGCCTCTTCTTCCCCCTTGAAGGCGGCGCGGCCGGCGCCGGGGCGGCCGGGGGCTCGGCAAAGGCCGCCGCCGGCGGCTCGGGCGCAAAAGGCGCGGCGGCCCCGCGGGCCGGCGGCGGGGCCTCATGAGGGAGGCGGGGCCGGCCGTGGAAAAGGCAAAGGCAAGAACCGAGGCGAGGCACGCGATCGCGAACGCGGCGGCGCTTGTCATGACGGCGCTCCTGGGCCTTCTCTCCGTCCTGGGCGCCATGGAGGGCCACGGGGTGACCGTGGCCGGCAGCCTGCTTTTCACCGTCATACTGCTTGCGCTGCTGGTGTTTGCCTTCCAGTCGGTGAGCGACTACTCGAAGCTGGCCTTTTACACCCCATTCATCGTGTTCACCCTAAACTCGATGGTGCTGGCCACGAACCCGCAGCACGCCTACTTCTACCTGCTCGCCTGCATCTTCATCTTCGCCGTAAGCTGCCTGCACACAAACTTCCCGCAGACCCTGGCCTACGCGGCGCTGCAGACCGCCTCGGTGCTGCTTTTGTTCCTGCTGGGCTTTCCGGTCGCCGGGCCCTACACCGGCGGAATAGAGCTGGCGGCGGCGTTCCTCATCTTTTTCTCGACGTGCTTCTTCCTGCTGGCCGTCACGAAAAGCACCACCGCAAAGCTCAACAAGGCCACCGAGGAGGCCAGCTCCTTCAGGACCTACCTCGCCACCACGAAGGACTACCTTGCCATGCTGGACGGCTCAAACAGGATCGTCTACGTGAGCAAGCCCCTGTCCGACCTGGCGCGAATCGGGGATCCGGAGCTGACCAAGGGGCGGCCCTTCGTCGACCTTTTCCCCGGCAGGGAGCTCAAGCTGCTGGCGCACAAAATGCTCGGCCAGCGCGATCTGTACGAGGAGGACTGGGAGTTCGTCCTGAACAGGCAGAAGCGCTACTTCAAGGCCGTCTCCAGCGGCATGGCCGAGGGCTGGGCCAAGGGCGGCACCCTCATCACCTTGCTGGACATGACATACCTCGCCGAGCGCGACGAAATCGCCGCCATGAGGGACAGCCTGAAAATCGGCATTTTCTTCATGGACAAAACCCACGCCATACAGGACAACTACTCGCGCCACCTTGAGGAGCTTCTGTCCAGCGCCGACCTCAGGGGAAAGGCGTTCACCGACCTGCTGGCGGCGTCGCTTGCGCCAAAGGAGCTGGACGCGGTGAGGGACTACCTGGACATGGTGTTCGACCGCGCCTTCGACGCCGAAACCCTGCGCGAGATAAACCCCCTGCACGAGCTGCACTACGTCGACGCCGGCGGCTTCAAGAAAATATTCCGCTGCGAGCTTTCCACCGTCGAGCTTGGCAAGGGGGAAACCATCGTCCTGGTGACGATCTACGACATCACCGCGAACGTCGAGCTTCAGGAGCGCCTCCAGCGCGAGGAGAAAAAGCGCCAGGAGGAAATGAGCAACCTCTTCGAGCTTCTCCAGGTGGAGCCCGCCACCTTCGACTCCTTCCAGGAGGACGTGGAGCACGAGTTCAAGCGCATCGACGGCATACTGGGCAACGCCGCCCTGTCCGCGCAGGAGGCGCTGGTCGACATCTACCAGGCAGTGCATGCGGTGAAGTCCAACGCCGTAACCCTGGGCCTTAGAAACTTCGGCGCAAAGGCGCACGAGGTCGAGGCGGAGATCAAAAAGCTGCGAAACATCGACGGCGACGTCCCGTTCGACGACATGCTGCACCTGACCATCGAAATCGAGCGGCTGATACAGGAGAAGGACAACTTCAAGGCCATCCTCGAGAAGATAAACGCGTTCAAGGTCGAGGGCGGGGAAAAGTCGGCGAAGGACCTCTTCCTGGAGTCCCTCAGCAAGACCGCGGAGAAGGTGGCGGCGGACACCGGGAAAAAAGTGGCCTTCGCCGCGGCGGACATCGAGGAGGCGGCCATCGAAAACGGCCCCAAGCGCGTGATGAAGGAAGTGCTCATGCAGCTCGTGCGCAACTCCGTCGTCCACGGGGTGGAAGCGCCGGAGGAGCGCGCCGCCGCCGGAAAAAGCGAGCGCGGCTCGATACGCCTTTCCGTAAGGCAGGCCGATGGCAAAATCCACATACGGCTTGGGGACGACGGCAGGGGGCTTGACTTCGGCAAAATCCGGGACAAGGCGCTCAGCCAGAGCCTTATCAGGGCGGAGGACTCAGGCAGCAAAAGCAAGCTGCTCGCCGCCATATTCGCGCCGGGCTTCAGCACCGCCGACGACGAGGAGGGGATGCACGCCGGGCGCGGCATAGGCCTCAACCTTGTGCGGGACTGGGTGCGCAACGCCGGCGGCGCCATAAAGCTGCAGACCGAGTCCGGCAAGGGCACGGTGTTCAACATTTTCTTCCCGGCCGGCCCTGGCCCCAAGGCGGCCGGCTCGGGCCCCAAAGCCGGCGGCGGCGCGGCGCCCGCGGGCAGGCGCGCCTCCCCGGCAGCGCCGCCAAAGGGCTGAGGCGCCAAGCGCCTATTGCGAGGTTGTGGCATGAACGAAAGGCTCGCTTCAATGCTGAGGCGCCACGGGGAGCTTTCCCTGCTGATACAGGATCCGGATCTGGCCAGGGATCAAAAGCGCTACAGGGACGCCATGCGGGAATACTCGCAGCTCAGCGCCATCGCCGAGGCGAGCGGCGAAATCGGGGCGCTTGCCAGGCAGGTTGAAGAGGCGAAGGCGATGGCCCATGAGGAAAAAGACCCCGGCATGCGCGAGCTTGCGCGCGAGGAGCTTAAGGAGCTGGAGGCGCGGCTCAGGGCCCGCGAGGCCGGGCTGAAGCTGCTCCTTGTCCCCAAGGACCCGCTGGACGAAAAAAACATCATCATGGAAATACGCGCCGGAACCGGCGGCGAGGAGGCGGCGCTGTTCGCCGCCGACCTTTACCGCCTCTACTCGCGCTTCGCCGAGACGAAGGGCTGGAAGTTCGAGATAATGGGCTCCAGCGAGACCGAGCTGGGCGGCATAAGGGAAATCGTCTTTTCGATCAGCGGCAGCAGCGTTTACGAAAACCTGCGCTACGAGTCCGGCGCCCACCGCGTGCAGCGCGTCCCGGCCACGGAGACATCCGGCAGGATCCACACGTCGGCCGTGACCGTGGCCGTGCTGCCCGAGGCGGACGAGACCGAGGTCGACATAAGGCAGGAAGACCTGCGCATCGACGTGATGAGGGCCGGGGGGCCGGGCGGGCAGAGCGTCAACACCACCGACTCCGCCGTGCGCATAACCCACCTGCCCTCCGGCATCACCGTCCACTGCCAGGACGAGAAAAGCCAAATCAAAAACAAGGCAAAGGCCATGCGCATACTGCGCTCGCGCGTCTACGAAATGGAGGAGGCAAAGGCGCAGGCCGAGCGCGCCGAGGCGCGGAAGACGCAGGTCGGCTCCGGCGACCGCTCCGAGCGCATAAGGACGTACAACTTCCCCGACAACCGCGTCACCGACCACCGCATAGGCCTGACCCTTTACAAGCTGGACCGCATAATGGAAGGCGACGCCGGCGAGGTCTTCGACGCGCTCAAGCTTTCTGCGCAGGAAGAGCTGCTGCGAAGCTCAAGCTCAGAGGCCTCCCATGGAGCCTCGGGATAATGCGGCAGGGCAGGCAGCGTCCGCGGGCAGAAAGCCCGCGGGCTTCCAGCCAGCAGGCTTCCGGCCCGGGGGCCGGCCGCCATCCCCTCCCCCGCCGGCCCTTGGCGTGACGGCCCGGCAGGCGCTGGCCGCCGCAAAAGCCAGGCTTTCGGCGTCCGGCGCCGATGCCCCCTCCCTCGACGCCGAGCTTTTTCTGGCCGAGGCGCTGGGCGCCGAGCGCTCCTCGCCGGCCGTCGCCGCCGGCGGCTCGGATCAAAGGCTGGGCAGGGCGCAGCTCGCCGCCTTCGCCCGGATGGTGCGGCGCCGGCAGGCCGGGGAATGCGCCGCCTACGTTTTGGGCAGGAAGGAATTTTACGGGCTTGAGTTCCTGGCGGGCCCAGGCGCCCTGGTTCCGCGCCCCGACACCGAAACCCTTGCCGAGGCGGCGCTGGAGCTTCTGTCCGAGCCCGGCCGGCCCTCAAAAGCGGCGCCCCCGCTCATGCTGGAGCTCTGCACGGGCTCCGGCGCCGTCGCCATCGCCGCGAAAAGCCAAATGCCGGAGGCAGAGGTTTGGGCGTCGGACATTTCCCCCGAGGCGCTTGAAATCGCCAAAGCCAACGCCCGGCGCCTCTTGCCCCCCGGCTCCGTCAGCTTCCGCCTGGGAAGCCTTTTCGGCGCGCTTGGCCCCGGGGACCCGCGCCGCTTCCACCTGATTGCCGCAAACCCGCCCTACGTCCCCTCCGGGGAAATCCCCGGCCTTTCCCGCGAAGTCCGCGCCGAGCCGAGAATCGCGCTGGACGGCGGCGCCGACGGCCTTTGCATCCTGCGCGCCATCGCCTCCGGCGCCATGGGCTTCCTTTTCCCCGGCGGCGCCCTTCTTTTGGAGGCCGACCCGCGCCAGATGCCGGAAATAGCGCTCATGCTAAAGGCCGCGGGCTTTTGCCGCGTGCGCGCCCGCAAAGACCTTTCCGGCAGGGAGCGCGCGATCGAGGGGCGGCGGCCCGCCTAAAGGAGCGCCGACGTCAGGAGCGCCGCCCGGCGAAAAGGCCGGCGGAAACGCGGAAAACCCTTGAGCAAACGCCGGTTTTATGCCATCATGCAATCCACCGCGCGAAAGAAGGCGCGAACGAAGGAAGGTACGGACGATGGCGAAAGTGCAGCTTACCGAGCTGGTGCTGAGGGACGCGCACCAGTCCCTCCACGCGACCCGCATGGTGACCGCGGACATGCTGCCGATATGCGGCAAAATCGATCAGGCGGGCTTTTTCTCCGCCGAGGCGTGGGGCGGGGCCACGTTCGACGCCTGCATACGGTTTCTGAACGAAGACCCTTGGGAGCGGCTTAGAAAGCTCAAGAAGGCGCTGCCCGGCACGCCGATAATGATGCTCCTTCGCGGGCAGAACCTCCTGGGCTACCGGCACTACGCGGACGACGTCGTTTCGAAGTTCGTCGAGAGCGCCGCGAGGAACGGCGTGGACATATTCCGCATCTTCGACGCGTGCAACGACCCGCGCAACTTCCTCACCGCCATCCGGGCCGCGAAAAAAACCGGCAAGCACATCCAGGCGACCATTTCCTACGCGGTGACCCCGTTCCACACCATGGAAAAATACGCGGAGCTGGCCAGGCGCCTCGTCGAAATGGGGACGGACTCGATCGGCATAAAGGACATGGCCGGGCTGCTCAAGCCCTACGACGGCTACGAGCTCGTCAGGGCGATCAAAAAGGCCTGCGACCTGCCGGTCGAGGTGCACACCCACGCCGCGACCGGCATGTCGGTGGCGACGCTCACCAAATGCGCCGAGGCCGGCGCGGAAATCCTGGACACGGCCATTTCCTCCATGTCCATGGGCCCCAGCCACAGCCCGACCGAGACAATGGTCGAGATTTTCAGGGGCACGGAGCATGACACCGGGCTGGACATCGGCCTATTGCTGGAGATCGCCGCCTACTTCCGCGAGGTGCGCAGGAGCTACAGGCAGTTCGAGTCGAGCTTTCTCGGCGCGGACACCCGCCTCCTGGTCAGCCAGATTCCGGGCGGGATGCTCAGCAACCTGGAGAGCCAGCTCAAGGAGCAAAGGGCCGCGGACAAGATGGATCAGGTGCTCAAGGAGATAGCGCTTGTCCAGAAGGACGCCGGCTACCCGCCGCTGGTGACGCCGACCAGCCAGATCGTTGGGACGCAGGCGGTGTTCAACGTCCTTTTCGGGCGCTACAGCAGGCTAAGCGGCGAGTTCCAGGACCTCGCGGTCGGCAAGTACGGCGCCTGCCCCGCGCCGAAGAACCCCGACCTCGTTAAAAAGGCGCTGGCGGCGCTCAAGATGGAAAGGGAAATCGAGCATCGCCCCGCGGACGACATCCCCGACGAATACGCCAAGCTCGAGGGCGAGGCGAAAAAGCTCCTTGGGACGGATGCCGTCTCTCCCGAGGACGTTCTGACCTACGCGATGTTCCCCAAAGTGGCGCCCGGCTTTTTCAAGACGCGGGCGGACGGCCCCGTGTCCTTCAGCCCCGGCGATCCGGCTCCGGCAAGGGGCGCCGGCGCGGCTCCCCCGCAGGCCGCCGCGCCGGCTCGGGCAGCCGCGCCGCAGGCCGCGCCATTGGCGGCGCCGCAAGCGCCGGCGGCGCGGGCCGCGGCGGGCGGCGGCGCAGGCGGGGAGGCGCTGAGCTACAGCGTCAGCGTGAACGGCGCGCTCTACGACGTGACGGTTTCGCCGCCGACGGCGCTTGGAGCCGGCGCGGCGACGGTGACCCGGGCCCAGGCGCCAGCGGCGCCGCAAGCCGCCGCTCCGGCGCAGGCCGCCGCGCCAATGGCGCCGCTTTTGGCGCGGCCATTGGCGCCGCCCGCCGCCCGGGCTGCGCCGCCATGCAAGGCGGCAATCCTGGCGCCGGTTGCCGGCGCCGTGCTGTGCCACGCCGTCGCGGATGGCGCCGAGGTTCACAAGGGGCAGACGGTCATTGTCCTGGAGTCGATGAAAATGGAGCTGGAAATCAAGGCCACCGAGGGCGGGAGGATTCGCTTCCTGGCGCCGGCCGGCGCAAAGGCCGCCTCGCAGCAGCCCCTCGCCGAAATCGGCTAGGGCGGCGCCTGCGGGCTCAAGGGGGCGCGCAGGGGCTTTTCCTCTGCGAGCGCGGGCTGGCGGGCGGCGTCGGGGATTTCCGGTCGGCGGGGGATGGCGCTGGGGATTTATGGCGGCGCAAGGGGTTTCCAGCGGGCGCAGCGGCAGATGACGCTGGGGATTTCTGGCAGGCACAGGGTCGGCGGCGGATAGCGCCGGGAGTTCCAGCGAGTGCCGGGGATTTCCGGTCGGCGGGGGATGGTGCTGGGAGTTTTCGGCGGGTGCAGGGTCGGCGGGGGATGGCGCTGGGGTTTTATGGCGGGCGCCAGGGATTCCCGGCAGGCGCAGAGGGTCGGCGGGAGATTGCACTGGGAGTTTCCGGCGGCTCAAGTGTTTTCTGGCGAGCGCCGGGGATTTCCAGTAGACGCAGGGGATGGCGGTGGATTGCGCCGCGATTTTTCGGCGGGCGCTGGGCCGGCGGCGGATTGCACCAGTAATTTCCGGCGGCGCAAGGGTTTTCCGACGAGTGCTGGGGGTTGAGGGTCGGCGGGAGATTGCGCTGGGAGTTTTCGGCGGGTGCTGGGGATTTCCGGCAGGCGCAGGGGCCGGCGGGAGATTGCGCCGGGAGTTTCCAGCAAGTGCCGGGGATTTCCAGTCGGCGGGGGATGGCGGGCAGTGCCGAAACTTTCCAGTCGGTGGGGGATGGCACCGCGATTTTCCAGCGAGTGCCGGGGATTTCCAGTGGATGGCGCTGGGGATTTCCAGTAGACGCAGGACTGGCGACGGATTGTGCTGGGAGTTTCTGACGGTACAAGGGTTTTCCAGCGGGCACCGGGGATTCCCGGCAGGTGCAGGGTCGGCGGCGGATTGCGCCGGGAGTTTTAGGCGGGCACAGGGGTTTTCTGGCGGGCAACGGGGTTTTTGCCGGAGGGGGGCTGGGCGGCAGGCAGCACCGGGGCTTTCCAGCGGGCGCAGCGGCAGATGACGCTGGGGATTTCTGGCAGGCACAGGGTCGGCGGCGGATAGCACCGGGAGTTTCTGGCGGCGCAAGGGTTTTCCGGCAGGCACAGGACCAGCGGCGGATGGCGCCAGAAGTTTTCGGCGGACACAGGGGTTTTCCGGCAGGCACAGGGGATGGCGGTGGATTGCGCCGCGATTTTTCGGCGGGCGCTGGGTCGGCGGCGGATTGCACCAGGAATTTCCGGCGGCGCAAGGGTTTTCCGGCGAGTGCTAGGGATTGCAGGTAGGCGCAGGACTGGCGGCGGATAGTGCTGGAATTTTTCGGCGGGCGCAAGGCCAGCGACGGATGGCGCCGGGAGTTTTCGGCGGGTGCAGGGTCGGCGGCGGATAGCACTGGGATTTTTCGGCGGGCGCCGAGGTTTTTGCCGGAGGGCAGCATGGGCTGGTATTTTGCCGTTTTGAAAAAGTACGCGGTTTTCTCAGGCAGGGCCGGGCGCCGGGAGTTCTGGATGTTTGCGTTTGTCAGCACCGCCGCCAGCTTTGCACTGCTCGTGCTGGACGCCGTGCTGAACGCCGCGGTGATAGCCGCGACGAGCCACTACCTGACGGTTCCCGTTTTGACATTCGCCTATACGCTTGCCGTTCTGATCCCGCTGCTTGCGGTCGCGGCGCGGCGGCTTCACGACTCGGGCCGCAGCGGGCTGTGGCTGCTGCTGGGGCTGCCGGGGCTGGGGGTCACCTGGGTTCTAAGGCAGCTCTACGACATTCACAGAACCGTCTCGCCGGCATGGGGCTTCGTCCCCGTGGGAATCGCCGTGCTGGCCATAACGGCCTTCATGCTGGCAAAGGGAACCCCTGGCAAAAACCGCTACGGCCCGGCTCCCCAAGGTCCCGGGAAGCGCGGATCCCGCCGAATTATGTGCCATACCAAAGTAAGATAGCTATAGTTGAAATAAGGCTGACATTTTAAATAATATAGGGATACAATTATGTACCTTGCCTATCTGATTCATAAGGTACATAATCGGTTAATCCAGAGCTTATCAAGTTAAGATTCATTGCGTGCACAAAAGTCTGTAAACCAACAATCTTCATTGACCGCAGAGCATTGTTTCGTCTGCTTGCAGCGTTAAATTTTTCTTTTGCGACAGTTCTGGTGGCGGCATTTACTCCCCCATTGACTAGCTGTCCCCGAAAATGCCATAATTTTCATCTTAGGAAGATAGTATGCCGAAAAACAGTCAAAAAATAGGCGAAGCCAATTTCAAAACAGCCGTGTTTCAGGAGTACTTTGGAACAAGAAAATTCTCTTATATGCAAGAACTCGACCGCATAGATTTTATCATTACCGATAATGCGGATCGTCATTTAATATGGGCTGAAACCAAAAAAAATACCGCTGACATTGTTGAGATGTTTGTTCAGTTGATATTAACCATTGGCAAAGCAAGAACTTTTGACAAATACCCCCCTCCACCTTTTTTATGCGTTTTCGATTATCAAAAAATTGCATTTTTACAGTATCATGTGGTAAATGAAGTGTTTTATCAAAATGATTTTAATTGGAATGTAACACCAAGTGATCATAAATCAAAAGAATTCAAACAGATCAAAGATATCGTAGAAAATGCTATAAACGATAGCAGATTTACATTTTTATTTGATACCGAGAAACAAATACTACAAGAATTCATTAAAAATAATTTTTTTTCTACACTGGAACTATTTCCAGAATTATTTACCCAAATACAGATAGATAAAAGTAACTTTATACCGACATATAACCGTTGGTTAGAAAAAGTAAAGCCGTCTATCGCCATAGATTGGGACATTGCAAAAAAAGGAGGTATAATTGACGGCGATTTTTATCTCGCCGATCTATTGTCAACAGAAAATATTTCGCTCAAAGACAGATTGCTGATAATGTTACAGAATAACCATTACAAATTTGCCAGAGGAAAAGACGAATATGGTATTTCCCTATTTGGGGAAATACAGTTTAAAGATAACCAAAAGGCATATGAAGAATTCTGGAGAAAATATAAACGCCCCCCTGCTGAAGTCTATTGGGACTATATCATTGAACGTCGAGATTTATTAGTTCCGCAGGATATAAGGGAACGGAAAGGTAGCTTTTTTACACCCCAAATCTGGGTGCAAAAATCGCAGGAATATCTTGCCAAAACATTTGGGATAAATTGGCAGGATGAATATTATGTATGGGATTGCGCCGCAGGCACTGGCAACTTGCTGGTTGGTTTGACTAATAAATACAATGTATGGGCTTCTACTCTTGATGAACAAGATGTAGGTGTTATGAAAGACCGTATAAAAAACGGTGCAAATTTGCTCGAAACCCATGTTTTCCAATTTGATTTTTTGAATGATGATTTTGCTAAATTACCCGAAGGGCTTAAAGAAATAATAAATGATCCAGAGAAACGAAAAAAGCTGCTTGTATATATAAACCCGCCTTATGCCGAAGTTTCGAGTAAAAGTATAGTCGGCAAAGTAGGTGTTAATAAATCAAAAACACATGAAAACTATACTAGGGCGTGTTCCCACTATGAAAACCTGAGAAAAGCTGCCATACTCCAAGCATGGAAATAAACGAGGGGACATACGGGAAAATCAGGCGCATACTGCCCGTCCAGCGCGGCCGGGTAGCGGTACAAA
>Ga0209755_10003178_pt1 | contig 20998 bp, 16 predicted proteins | sample TergutCo191P1_FD_187301 | JGI IMG/M metagenome (GOLD analysis project Ga0209755, IMG submission 187301) | Cornitermes sp. P1 segment gut microbial communities from Petit-Saut dam, French Guiana - Co191P1 (SPAdes) (version 2) | ecosystem: Host-associated > Arthropoda: Insects > Digestive system...
TCAAGCCCTGTAATGATGTCGGACTCTTCGCCTTTCGCTGTCGTCATGATCACGGGGGTGTTTACGCATTGTTCCAGCGCTCTTATTTTTTTAATAACTTTAAAACCGTCCATACCCGGCAGCATAATATCAAGAAGAATACAGTTTGCTTTTTTTGATTTTAAAAATTTTAATCCTTCTTCCCCGGTTTTTACCTGTACAAGTTTCCAGCCCTCTTTTGACAATGAATGAGACAGCAATTCCTGAATATCAGGATCGTCTTCGATGATAAGAATTACGGCTTTATTCATTTAGCTCCTCATGCCTGCCTTCAATCATGTAAAGAATAGCTTCACATATATTTGTAATATGATCGCCCAAACGTTCAAGCTGATTTGAAGTATGAAGAATCTGCAAACCGCTTTTTACAAGATCGGGATTTTTCTTGATCACTTTTATTATATCATCAGTCAGAGATTCATGCTCCTCATCAATTTGACGATCCATTGCCGCGGCGGCGCGGGCAGCATCCGCGTCATGCGCTAAAAAAGCGGAGATTGCCGAACGAAGCATCTTCTGTCCTATCTCCGCCATTTTCTCAAGATGCATCTGAGCTCTGAAAGGCGAATTCCCTTTCTTTGTAAGTTTCCTGGCAGCGCGGGCAAGGTGGGAGGCATGATCGCCTATCCTTTCGATATTGCTTGTAAGTTTAAAAATCGTTACCATCTCGCGGAGGTCGCGGGCAACAGGCTGCTGCGTGGCGATAATGAAAGCGGCGTCATCTTCAATTTTTAATTGAAGCGCGTCAATCTGCGCGTCATCTGCGCGCACTTCTTTGGCAAGCTCCGCGTTGCATGTGCGAAGAGCAGTCAGCGCTTTACCGATATTTTCTTCCACTCCGGAAGCCATCGCAAGGACATCCTGCCTTACCCTGTTTAATTCATCGGAAAAAGAAGTTCTTGACATTTTGATCCTCCACTATCATCCAAATCTTCCTGAAATATAATCTTCCGTCCGCTTATCTTTTGGGTTTGTAAAAACCTCTCTTGTATCATTATACTCTATTAATTCGCCTAAAAGAAAAAAAGCTGTCTTTGTACTTACACGGGAAGCCTGATGCATCGCGTGCGTGACAAGCACTATAGTAAAATCTTTTTTAAGTTCTACAATAAGCTCCTCAATACGGCCTGTCGCTATCGGATCAAGAGCGCTTGTCGGCTCATCCATCAAAATAATTTCAGGCTCCATCGCGATACTTCTCGCGATGCAAAGCCGCTGCTGCTGACCGCCTGAAAGAGCAGTCGCCGGTTTTTTTAAACGGTCTTTAACCTCTTCCCATAGAGCCGCTTTTTTCAGCGACGTTTCCACAATGTCGGCAAGCTGATGCTTATCCTTCACGCCCTGCATACGCCTTCCGTAAGCGACATTGTCAAACACCGTCATGTTAAAAGGGTTCGGCTTTTGAAAAACCATTCCGACCCGCGTACGGAGCTCTGTCACATCCATCGAACCGAAAATATCTTTGCCGTCAATCAAAACTTTTCCTGTAATCCTGCATGACGGGATCAGATCATTCATCCTGTTTAAGATTCTGATAAACGTTGATTTTCCGCAGCCGGACGGTCCGATAAGAGCGGCGACTTCTTTTTTTTCAAGATTAAATTGAATTTTTTTTAGCGCCTGAAAATCTCCGTAAAAAAGATCAAGGTCCGATACATCGATCTTTGATGATGTCATAAGGTTTCTCCTAATTTTTTTCTGAAATTTTCGGTAATTATTTTTGTCGCGGTATTGATGACAACAACAAGTATGACCAGAACAGACGCGGTGGCGAACGCGATGGCGAAATCATCGGGATTTATCGCCTCTTTTGTAAGTTCATAAAGGTGTATGGTAAGAGTTCTGCCCGATTCAAAAATTGTGCGCGGCATATTTCTTGTGAGCCCGACAGTAAGAAGCACCGGCGCCGACTCGCCCACCACGCGTCCTATCGCAAGAATAACAGACGTAACAATCCCGGGAAGCGCGGATGGCAGCACAACGAAAAAAATTGTCTGCAATTTTGTCGCGCCTAACGCGAGAGAGCCTTCCCTGAAACTATCGGGAATCGATTTAAGCGATTCTTCTGTCGTTCTGATAATAACAGGCAGGATCATGATGCTTAATGTTAAAGAGCCGGCGATTATCGACTGCCCGAAATTCATTACACGGCAAAAAACTAGCAGCCCGAAAAGCCCGTATATAATAGAAGGAATCCCCGCAAGCGTCTCAATCGCAAGCCGTAAAATTTTTATAAACGAAGAGTTCCCCGAATATTCATTAAGAAAAATAGCCGTAGCGAGACCTACAGGCAGAGCAATCGCGATTGAAACAAGCACCACATAAAGAGTTGTAACAATCATCGGTAAGATGCCCTTCTCCACCCCCAAAATAAACGAAAAGTTTAGAAACCCCGCTTGAGATTTAAAAATATAAATAATAATAAAAAACAGCGCCGCGATAACAGCCGCCATAGCAAAAGCCATAACGCCGTATAATAAGCTGTCCAAAACTTTTCTCTTCTTCATTTCTCATTGCTCCCTGAAAATAGTTCACTATTCATTGATCACTATTCACTGTTCTTTGTCCTTCTTGCCCACAAGATAAAACTGTTAAGTATCAAAATAATCGCAAACAAAACAACTCCGATAGAAAAAAGCATTTCGTTATGCAAGCTATCATGAGACGCGTAACCCATTTCCATCGCGATTGTAGAAGTCAGCGTTCTTACGCTCTCCAACGGATTAATTGTAAGCTGAGGCGAGTTCCCCGCGACGAGAATAACCGCCATCGTCTCTCCTACGGCGCGGGAAATTCCCAGAATGATACCGGCAATAACTCCCGAATTGGCGTGCGGCAAAACCACCTGCCACGCGGTTTGCATCTTGCTCGCGCCTAACGCAAGGCTTGCCTCCCTGACAGAGAGCGGAACCGCTCTAAGAGAAGTTTCCGCGATGGTGATTATCGTCGGCAGTATCATCAGCGCGAGAACGATGATTGCCGAAAGAAGAGTGTTTCCCGATGAGATATTGAAAGCTGTTCTTACCCACGGGACTATCACCATAAGACCGAAAAAGCCGTACACGACAGAAGGAATTCCCGCAAGCAATTCCACTCCTGCCCGTAAAAAAGAAGCGATGTTCGGTTTCAGAAATTCCGCCATGAAAAGAGCGCACACAAGAGCGATTGGCACTCCTAAAAGGATTGCGCCGAAACTTGCTATCAATGTGCCGACAATCATCGAAAGAATTCCGTAAACTTTATCTGTAGTAGGATTCCATCGCAGACCTGCGATAAATTTATTGAAGCCGTAAGGCGGCTCGGGCAAAATAATATTTATTCTTTTATCAAGTGAAGCAAAAGCGGCAGGCCAGCTTACTGAATGTACAAAAGCTTCTCCGCGGTACGGATAAGCCGTAACAGCGTCCCCTGAATATGTAAATGTCAATCTTTTCGCGGGATCATTTTCGTTTTTTTCAACTTTAATATCCAGCGCTTCTTCGCCGTTATTTGAAAAGAAACGGATCGAAATCATTTCTGTTTTTTCTGGGATTTCAATCGCATCCATTTTATCTTTATAAGATACGCCGTTAACTGTAAACTCATCAATATTACGCACGACAAGTTTTATATAATTACTCGTTCCTAAAAAAAACGGTCTTGTTCCCTGAAAAAAAACAAACAGCAGTATAGCCCCCAGCGCCAAAACGGAGAAGAGGGCTACGATGCTGAACAGATGTTTAAAAAAAACATCCGTTATTTTTCGGTTCAACACTTTATGCGTCATGTGAACAAATTTGTTTTAGCGTACTTTAATCCAGCTTTTGCCGACAACAGCCTGACCTTCATCGCTGAGCATCCATTCGATGAACGCCGCGCTTTCAGCATGAACATTGCTTCCGGCAAGAACGATAAAGGGGCGGGCGATTTTGTAAGCGCCGCTTGTAACATTTGCCGTTGCGGGCGCGACTCCGTCAACAGAAATGGCTTTAATCGTATCGTCTACGGAACCGAGAGAGATGTATCCGATTGCGTTCGGATTCTGCGTTATGCCCGCCTTGATCGCTCCTGTGCTTGTCGATTCATTCGCGCCTGCAAGAAGTTTTCCCTGGAACTTTACGATTTCTTCAAACGCGCCTCTGGTTCCCGATCCTTCTTCACGGCTGATGACAGCGATCTTTCCCGCTGTCCCTCCAACCTGACTCCAATCAGTAATTGCGCCGGTGTAAATATTTCTGATCTCTTCAACGGAAAGATTGCTTACCTGATTGTTCTTGTTCACGATGACAGCTATACCGTCAATGGCGATAATCGTTTCCCTTAAGCCTTTTCCCTGCTCGGCGGGGGTGAGCTCTCTGCTCGACATTCCAATTTGATAAAGGACGCCTGCATTATTGATGCCGTCGCCTGAACCGGTTCCGTTTATATTCACCTTTATGTTCGGCTTTGTATGCTGATAGCTTTCGGCAAACAATTCCATGAGCGGAGAAACAGAAGTAGACCCGCCAACCTCAATCGTGTAAGGCGCGCCGGCTCTCGCCTCGCTGCCGGACTTTGAAGCTGATCCGCCTTTGTTACAGGCGCTTGCCAAAATAAGAACAGCCATCAAAACTGAAATCCCTGCTTTCGTAATTAACTTAATTTTCATAATTCTCTCCTTAATATAAAATTAAGAAGAGAATATAAATTGTATGTTAAAGGTAAATTAACGAATTGTTAAAGTTTTGTTAAAGCACAGCTTGATTAAGAACTTTCCTTACAGCTCCCGGTCCTGCGACCATCTGAGTGAACAGCTCTTCGACTCTTTCGCCTAAACCTGCATCGTAAAGGTTGATGCCGAAGTAAAGCGGGTTCGACAGAATGGGTTTTAATTTTTCGCTGAAGGGACCTGTTTGACCAAGGGTGATGCCGGAAAGAGCGCCTGCTAATGTTTCATAATTTGGGTCGGGGCTGACTTCGAACTTATTGCCGTCATTGTCGATGCCGAGAAGGTAGCGAAGCCATCCGGCGCAGACAAGGGGAATGAGTTTTAGATCGGCGCAGTTCTTTCCTGATTTTTTATATTCCTTTAAAGTTTCGCCGAAGCGGATGGGGAATTTAAGCGAAGTGTCCATCGCGATCCGCTGCGGCGCGTCAGGCATGAACGGATTGGGAAGCCGTACATTGATCACCTGGTCGATAAAGTCACGCGGTTTGATGATGCCCGGATCGGTAACGACAGGGAGCCCCTCGTCATAACCAACGCCTTTGATCAGTTTGACGAGGTCGGGATCTTTCATCTCTTCGCTGATGCGGGTATAGCCTAACATACAACCGAAAACGGCAAGACTTGTGTGCAGAGGATTGAGGCAGGTGCAGACTTTCATCTTTTCAACTCTGTCTACAGTTTCTTTGTCCGTGAAAAGAACGCCTGCTTTTTCCAGAGCGGGCTTCCCGTTGGGAAATTTATCTTCGATAACAAGATACTGAGTCTCTTCGGCATTTACAAAAGGAGCAACGTAAGTGTTCTTCGCTGTGACAAACCCCTGCATATCTTCAAGTCCAGCTGAGGCGAGCATCTCGCGCACACTGTCATCGGGGCGGGGAGTAATTTTGTCAATCATTGACCACGGGAAGGAAACTTTATTTTTATCGCGGATATAATTTAAAAAGCCCGCATCGGCAGCGCCGTTCTCTGCCCAGCTTTTCGCGATTGATTCCATCGCAGCGAAGAGTATGTCTCCGTTATGAGAGCAGTTGTCCATGCTCACCATCGCGATTGGCAGCGCTCCGGCGGAAAAACGCTCATGCAGAAGAGACGCGATACGTCCCAGATAGCTTTTAGGAGCCGCTGGTCCTTTTTTAAAATCATCGGCGATCTCAGGAAAAAACGCGCCGTCTCTGCCTGTCAAGCTGTAGCCTTTTTCTGTGATGGTAAAACTTGCAATCTGTAATGAGGGGGCTTTAAAAATTTTTTTTAAAGCGGCAAGATCAGTATCCATTCTGAATGATGCGGCAATGGAAGCGATAACCTGTTTCTCTGTTGTTCCATCGGCTTTTAATGTTACTGAAATTGTAAGGTTGTCCAGCGGAGTAAAACATTTATCGATTATTTCGCCGTCATATCCTTCGGCAACGATTATCCCTGTTGTTTCAATCCCCTTTTCAAGGAGCTGCTGCGCCATTGCCGCCGGAAACGCGCGGAAAATATTTCCCGGTCCGAAGTGTATCCATTTAGGCGCCGCTTTTGTAGCAGCGATCATTTTTTCACGATCAAAGCGAGGCAGAGCGATTCCGGCTTTATCCCAGAACGCGGAATTTTTTAACGATTCGTTATTTAGTTTCATAGTTCATCGTACTATGGATTTTTGCTGATGTCCAGATTACGCGGCAATTCGCAGCACCTTATCTCTCTTCCATCAACATTACGCAGTTCCGGTATTGCCTGCGAACACTCCGGTTTTGCTTTTGTACAGCGCGGCGCGAACGGGCAGCCGCTTTCCGGGTTCGCCGGGTCGGTAACTTTTCCCGGGATTGTAAGCAGGCGCTCTTTGGAGTAGTGACTCCCGAAGCGCGGCGAGGCTGCAAGAAGAGCTGTCGTGTAGGGGTGCTGCGGGTTTGCCAGGATTTCTTCGGCTTTGGCTGATTCCATTACAAGACCGCCGTACATTACCATGATGCGGTCTGAGATTTCCGCGACTAGGTCAATGTCGTGACTGATAAAAATTATCGATAAATTTCTTGTCCGGCGAAGCGCTTTTAAAAGTTCCACTATCTGTTTTTGTATCGTAAGATCCAAGGCGGTTGTCGGCTCATCAGCGATTAAAAGTTCGCAGCCCTGAGCGAGGGCGAGCGCGATGCCGATGCGCTGTAGTTGTCCGCCTGAAAACTGATGGGGGAAATTTGATAAGCGTTCCATGCCGTTGCCGAGCCCTGTCTCTTCCAGCAATGCGACAGCGCGTTTCTCAGAATCTTCTTTAGTGATTTCAGGATCGCTGTTTTTAAATGTTTCAAAAAATACATTGCCGATATTCTGAAGCGGATCAAAAGAGCGTCCCGGCTCCTGAAAAATCATTCCGATTTTTTTTCCGCGGTACTGTCGCAGTTCTTTTACATCAAGCCCTGATAGCTCTCTTCCTTCGTAACAGATCGAGCCGCTTGCCGAAGCGTTTTTCGGGAGCAGTCCCGGAATTGCAAGAGTGCTTACGCTTTTTCCAGAACCGCTCTCGCCGACAATGCCGAGCGTCTCGCCTTTTTGTAAAGCAAACGACAATCCTCTGACAGCGTAGATGCTCACAAGCGAGTTTCCCCGAAGGATTGTAAATGTAACGTGAAGATTGGTTATGTTTAACAGGGAGTCGGAAGTCGGGAGTTGGAGATCGGGAGCTTTGGTTTTGGGAGCCGGTTGTTGGGAGTTGGGAGCCGTGGCTTGTGAAGCTTGATCAACTATCTCGGCTGCCGCCGGAATTTTAAGAAGAGATTTGATCGCTCTTAAAATCTTTCCCATGAATACTCTGGTTTCAGAGCCGAAGAAACCGAATCGTCTTGTGTGATGCGGATCATAGAAATCGCGCAGGGCATCCCCGATAAAATTAAACGCAAGTGTTACGCCGAGCAAAAACCAAACAGGATTTAACAGCCAGGGGAAAGCTTGCAATTTCGCGAGGCTTGTTAAATCGCGGTTGATAAGAGAGCCCCAGCTTACCGCGGGGTCTGTGATGCCAAGCCCGAGGTACGACAGCGCAGTTTCTGTCATGATAAAGCCCGGTATGCTCAGTGCCACGCTTACAATCAGAATACTGGAAATCTGAGGGATGATATGACTGAAGATGATCGTGACTGACGGAATCATTTCCAGTTTCGCGTTAAGGACAAATTCTTCCCGCTTGATTGCGTGAACCATGCCCCGAATCATGCGGGCGGATCCCGGCCAACTGACAAGCGAGAGTATTATCGTTATCATCATGTAAGTTTGAGCGGGATCCATATTAGACGCTAACAGTGAGCGCAGGAACAGTATCAGGTAGAGGGTCGGGATTAACATTAAAAATTCCGCAGACCTCATGATCGACCAATCGGTAAAACCGCCGAAGTAGCCTGAAGCCCCTCCGGCAAGCCCCGCAAGAATGAGTGAGATGAATGTCGCTACAAAGCCGATGGTAAGCGAAACCCGTGAGCCGTAGATGATGCGGGAAAAAAGACATCTGCCAAGATTGTCGGTTCCCATTAAAAAGACAGGGTACTCTGAAGGAGACGTTGTTATCAAATGCCTGTTTGCGGGAATCAGCCCCCATAATTCGTATTGCTCTCCCTTGCCGAAAAACTTTACTGCTGAATAATGATCGCGCACTCTGGCATAAGTCCATGCTATGGAATTTGTTACTCTGAATTCCTGCGCCTGAAGTTTTCCTTTGTAGAAGCGAGCATTGGGCGGATGATTGCTTTTATCGGGGAACGATGTGTTTGGCGAATAAGGAGCGACACTCTCGGCAAAGATCATCACTAAATAAATCAGTATAAGGCATATAAATGAAATGAACGCGACAGGGCGTGTTCTTAAATAAATAAAAAACTTTTTCATTTTTGTCTCACTCTTTTCCGTATCTGATACGGGGATCAACCAGCGCGAGAATGATGTCCGCCAGCGCCATGCCGACAAGCACAAGAAACGAAATCAACATCATGTTCGCCAGAACAAGATTAATATCCTGCTGAACTACAGCTTCGAACATCAGCCTTCCGATACCGGGGTAGGCGAAAATAATTTCCAAAATAACTGAGCCTGAAAAAAGTCCCGCGAGAAGATCCGCGCTGCGCGTGATGTACGGGTTTAAAGTATTTCGAAAAGCATGAGCAAAATAAACGCGCCATTCTGTAATTCCGCGCGAGCGCAGACTTGTGATATAAGGCTGCCCAAGCTGATCGAGCATCGTTGCCCTCACCATACGCAGGGTGCCTCCAATCCCTCCGAGAAATGAAGCTAACAGCGGCAGGAAGATATGATGCGCGTAGGAAAAAACAAACTTCGCCGGCGCTTCATGATAGGGGAACGTCGGATACGCCGTAACGGGAAAGAGCTGCGTTACAGAAGCAAACAGTTGAAGCAGTATCAGCATGAGGATTCCCGGAAACGCGTGAAGGAAGAGCGCGAAAAATGTAACAGCGTAATCGGTTCTTGTTCCGGCCTTTGTAGAAAAATAGACGCCCAAAATAAATGAGATAACAGTAATAAAAACGAGCGACAATAAATTCAATATGAGAGAATTAATTATCCTTGTGGAAAGCAGAAACGAAACAGGCGCACGGGAAATCAAACTGACTCCCAAATCATGATGAACAACAACGCGGTTCAGCCATTTAAAGTATTGAATATAAAACGGCTTATCAAGCCCCAGCTCTGCCCTTCGCGCCCGAAGCTGTTCCTCGTTCATCGCGTTCCGATCCTGCCCCATTCTTCTGTCGTTTTCGCTGAACATCTGCTGAATCATTATTTGATCGACAATATCACCGGGCGCCAGCGCCATCAATCCAAAAATCGCAAACCCCAGAATGAAGAGCATTATTGTCATTGTGATAAGCCTGTTCAGTATATAGGAAATAAGCGGAAAGCGTCTTTTAAATGCGTAAAATGGTTTAAGCACTACATTTAGTATGCTTCGAATGATAGGTAACATGATCCTCTCTTTGTAGTATTTTATGCTGAGTAGGGGATGTTGTCAAGGATTCAGTTGATTAACCCGATGACAGGCGCAGAAGCGACACTCTCCAATCTGCCTAAGTTCCGGCGTTGTATCCTTACAGATATCCATCTTTTCAAAACAGCGGTTGTAAAAGCGGCAGCCGGGCGGAGGGTTGATCGGGCTTGGGACATCTCCTTCCAGAATGATGCGCTCGCGCTTACTGTCAACATCGGCCACCGGAATAGCCGATAAAAGCGCCTTGGTGTACGGGTGGAGAGGACCTGCGAACAGCGAGCGGTAGTCGGATAACTCGACCATCTGACCGAGGTACATGACGGCGATATTGTCGCTTACATGTTTCACAACGCTGAGGTTATGGGAGATGAAAAGATAGGTAAGACCGAATTCCTTTTGCAGATTATCCATCAAATTCAGAATCTGCGCTTGTATCGAAACATCAAGCGCCGACACCGGCTCGTCCTGAACGATGAACTTCGGCTTCAGAGCCAGAGCGCGGGCGATACCGACACGCTGCCGTCTGCCGCCGTCAAGCTCGTGGGGGTAGGCGTTTTCCAAACGGCTTGCAAGACCGACCGTTTCCATAAGGGAGTGAACCGTCTTGTAAAGTTCCGCGGCGCCTTCGGTTTTCTTGTTTATTTTAAGCGGCTCGGCGATTGTCTCGAAGACGCTCATGCGTGGGTTCAGCGAAGCGAAGGGATCCTGAAAAACAATCTGCATATTCTCGCGAAGTTTGCCCATCTTCGCCCTGTTGTACTTTAAAATATTTTCGCCTTCGAAGATCACCTCTCCGTCAGTAGCGTCAAGCAGGCGCAGTATCACTCTGCCTATGGTTGATTTGCCGCAGCCTGACTCTCCGACCAAGCCGAGTGTTTCGCCTCTATTTATATAGAAGCTAACATCATCAACGGCATGTAACATTCCCGCCTTTGTCTTGAAGTATTTTTTTAGATTTTTGATCTCGAGGATTTTTTCTGTCATTGCTGAACCTCCGCTGCGGTAAACAAGTGGCATCGAACAAAATGCCCCCCACCATTGGCGGTTTCAACATTACTATTCGGCGGTATTGCCGCAGCACATTCCGGTTTTGCCTCTTCACATCTTGGGTGGAAGGGGCAGCCCTTCGGCAGAGCACGCGGGTCGGGCATCAGTCCTTTGATTGGTTTAAGATCATCGGTGTCGCTGTTGATGTCAGGCAGCGAATTGAAAAGTCCGATCGTGTACGGGTGTTTAGGATTTTTAAACAGTTCCCTTTTCTCCGCGTATTCTACGATATTGCCGGCGTACATTATCGCGACCTTGTCGCAGATGTCGGCTACAATTCCGAGGTCGTGGGTGATAAGAATCATCGCCGTGTCGTATTCGGTTTTAAGGGTACGCATGAGCTGCAGTACCTGCGCTTGAACAGTAACGTCCAGCGCCGTTGTCGGCTCGTCGGCGATCAGCAGCATGGGATTGCAGGCAAGAGCCATCGCGATAACGACACGCTGGCGCATACCGCCGGAAAACTGGTGCGGGTATTCTTTCACGCGGTCGCGGTTTATGCCGACTTTAGCGAGAGCGTCTTCGGCTTTTTGCATCGCTTCGGCAGCGGAAATTTTCTCGTGCAGCAGGATTACTTCGGCAACCTGATCGATTACCGGAATGACAGGGTTCAGGCTCGTCATCGGATCCTGAAAGATCATCGAAACTTTCCGACCGCGTATCGAGCGCATTTCTTTTTCGGAAGCGGCAGTGATTTCTTTGCCGTCAAGCCAAATCTGTCCGCCTGTGATTTTTCCGGGCGGGTTCGGGACAAGACGGAGAATGCCAAGCGCCACGGTTGTCTTGCCCGCTCCTGTTTCGCCAATCAGCCCAAGCGTCTCGCCTTTTCCAAGTTTTAGGTTAAGACCGTTTACCGCGTGGACAGCTCCTTCGTCTGTAAGGTAGAGTATCTCAAGATTCTTTATTTCCAACAGCAGATGTTCTTCCATATATCAACCTTTTATTTTTTGAGCTTGGGGTCTAAGGCATCGCGCAGTCCGTCGCCGACCATGTTGATAGCCAGTACCACAATCACAATGGCAAGACCGGGGAAGCTCACCATGTGCCAGTTGTCGCGGAGAAACCGCCTTCCGTCTGAAAGCATGAAGCCCCACTCAGGGGTTGGCGGCTGTATGCCAAGTCCGATGAAACTCAAGCCCGCCGCGCTAAGGATCGCCCCGGAAAGTCCGAGCGTAGCCTGCACGATGATCGGAGCGAGACAGTTGGGCAGAATGTGCCGCGTGATGATTCGTAAATCGCTTGCGCCGATTGCCCGCGCGGCTTCGATAAACTCTCTCTCGCGGATCGTCAGCACAGTGGCGCGGGTGATCCTCGTGTACCCCGGTATAGACGCGAGACCGACGGCAATCATAACGTTGACCATACCCGGTCCGAGAGCCGCGACAATCGCGATAGCAAGAAGAATGCCCGGTATTGAAATCAATATGTCGATAAAACGCATGAGGACATTGTCAATCTGTCCCGCGTAAAAACCTGAAATGGATCCGAGAATCAAACCGATGAGAAGACCGACACTGACAGCGGTGAATCCGATTTGAAGAGAAGTCCTAGTCCCGAAGACAACCCTCGAAAAAATATCCCGCCCGAAGTTGTCGGTACCCATTATGTTATGAGAATTGGGTTTCAAAAAAGTTCTGCTTAGATCCTGAGCCACCGGATCTTCCGGCGCAATGACATTGGCGAAGATCGCAGTAAACACAAGCAGCGCCATCACAACAAGCCCGATCATCGCCGCCCAGTTTCTGCGGAAGCGCCGCCAGACATCTTTGAACTGGCTTTCTTTTTTTTTCGGTTTTGCTTTTTCAGTTTCTTCCATACACTACCTATATTGTGATCTGATTCTTGGGTCGGCAAAGCCGTACAGAATGTCAACAATCAAATTGACAAAACTGAAAATCACAGCGAGCATCAACACGCCGCCTTGAATGACAGGAAAGTCCCTTGCCGCGATCGACTGAACCATGAAACTGCCGACACCGGGGATCGCGAAGATCGTTTCCGTTAGAACAGCGCCGCCCATGAGCCCGCCGAAAGAAAGACCGATAACCGTGATCAGAGGAATCAGGGCGTTCTTCAGAGCATGCTTGATGATGATCGTCGACTCCTTCTGCCCCTTCGCCCACGCCGTCCTGATGTAGTCCTGCCTGACAACTTCTAACATTGAAGAGCGGGTGAACCGCATAAATTCCCCTGCGAGGGAAAGCCCGATTGTGAAAGAGGGGAGTATCCAGTGAAGAGGAGTGGCGAAACCGGAGACGGGCAGCCAGCCGAGGTTGACGGAGAAGAGCAGAATCAGCATGAGGCCGAGCCAGAAGTTTGGGACGGATAGGGCGACAAGCCCAAGGATAGTGGCGGCATTATCAAGAAAAGAGTTGTGCCTGATCGAGCAGGCTATTCCCATCGGGATGCCGATGAGGAGCGCAACCATAAGGCTGAGCCCCGCAAGACGCGCCGTTGATGGGAAGCGGAACGCAAGCTCGTCAAACACCGGCCTTCCTGTTGAGAACGAGGTGCCGAGATCAAACCGCACCACCCTTGTAACATATCCGGCGAACTGTACTAAGAAAGGCTGATCCAATCCCATCTGCTGACGAAGAGCCGCGACAGCTTCAGGCGGCGCCCGCTCTCCCAGCATGATCCTCGCCGGATCGCCAGGTGTGATAAAAACCAAAGTGAATATGACAAACATGACGCCCAGAAGAACGGGTATCATCATCAATATTCTCTTAATTATAAATTTATGCATCGATTAATCTTCTATACACTAATCTTCAAAATATACAGTCCAGAAAGGATGATGCCCTGCCGGATTTATAACAAAGCCGCGAACATTCTTACGCGCCGCGATTGTGCTTTCGCCTTCAACCGAGTAAAGCATCGGGCTGTCCGCGTGAATCAATTTCTGAGCTTCTATATACATATCATGGCGGGTGTTAGAATTAATTTCTTTCCTTGCCGCGTCAAGCAGACGATCAACTTCAGGATTGCTGTAGAGCGAATGATTGCCGCCCGCGCCGAAACTCCGTGAATGGAAAATCTCAAGACCGTAGTCCGGATCGCCTGTAACAGTTACCCAGCCCAGAATGTATATTTCCTGCTCGCCTCTGTCCATCATATCAAGATACGCCGCCCATTCCATGATGCTGATATTGACAGTTATGCCGACCTGCGCGAGCATGTTCTGCATAACGACCGCCGTGTCTATTCTCTGCGCGTTTTCATTTGTAGCGATTGTCGTAGTAAACCCGTTCGGGAATCCGGCTTGCGCAAGAAGCTGCCGCGCCTTTTCAGGATTATATTCAAGCTGAGGCAAAATATCCGCAGCCGAAGCCCACACTGTAGAAGTGATTGGTCCCTTAGCGACAGTCCCCACACCCATGAGAGTCGCGTCCAGCAGCGCCTTCATGTCTATCGCATGAATGATCGCCTGGCGCACCCTCAGATCGTTAAACGGCGGCTTCTGATTGTTGAAACCGATAAAACTCATGCTCAATGAAGGCCGTTTGAAAACTTGCATTTCCTTATTAGCCTCAACGCGTGAAAGATCCTGCGGCGGGATTGGGTAGGCAATGTCAACACCGCCTGTTTCCAGCTCCAGCATCCTTGTCGCGTCATCGCCGATGTAGCGGATCGTTACGTTTTTAATCCGCGGCGCTTCGCCCCAGTACTCGTCCCAGCGCGTAAGCTCGATGCGGTTACCCACTACCCACTTGACAAACTTCAGCGCTCCTGTTCCTACAGGATTTTGTGGGTAGCTGTCGCCCAGCTCCTCAACCGCTCTTTGATTAACGATAGACAACGCTGTGTGGGCAAGATTGTTAAGGATAGGCATGAAGGGGGATTTCAGCGTGACAAGCGCTTCATAATCGTTTATTATTTCCGTGCTCTGAATTTCTCCGGCGATATGACTGATATGCTGGGAAGCTGACGCCCTGTCCAGATTGAACTTGACGTCTTTAGCCGTGAATTCATCGCCGTTGTGGAACTTCACGCCTTCGCGGAGGAAAAGCCGCAGCTTGGTAGGATTGCCGTCCGCGTCGTTTTCAAAAGCGAATCTCTCCGCAAGACTTGGAACCGGCTCTAAGGTGTCGAAATTCAAGGTGAACAGAGTATCGTAAATCTGCACCATTATTTCGCTGGAAGCCGAGTCATTGGTAAGGGTAGGGTCGAGCGATCTCGGTCCGCCTGACACAGCTATAACCAGCGTTTCCGGGTCCTTCGCTTTTCCGCCGCCGCATCCGCCCAAAAAAAGAACAGCCGTTATCAAAAAGGCTGCAAGAATCAAGTATCCTTTTTTCATTATATTCCTCCGTTTTTTGCTTTTTTTTCATACTAGCAGGATGTATGGATAAAAACAAGAGAAAATCGGTGATAATTACTTTATTAACAGTCATTGTTCATGGAATTTTTTTGATTTTGAGTTATTATTAAATCGTAACTATCAAAAAAGGTGCCTTACGCCTTTTTGGGGAGCGCAATTTATGAGGAGCGCAATATGAAAAAAAACAGATTTCAAAAAGTATCAGCGGCGCTTACAACGAAGTTTCCGGCGCTGACTTTGTTTGGCTTGGCATTGCTCCTTCTTTTGGCTGGCTGTGACGTTAATAAAAATGACGATTTAACCAACTTAACAGGGACGGTTACAATTAACGGCGAAGTTGAAGTCGGCAAGACATTGACAGCGGCTATCGGCAATTTTCCTGACGGCGCGATTCCGGTTTTTCAATGGCAAAGAGTTAAAGAAGAAACTATTACTGATATTTCAGGCAAGACCGGTCCGGACTATACTGTGCAGGAATCCGACATTGGTTTTCAAATCAGAGTTTCAGTGAGCTGCAAAGGATACCGCGGAGTAATTTTTGACACAACAGATACTGTAATCTCAGTTCATTCAATCGTAAGGCAGCTTCAAACTTTGGCGGCTATGTCTCCAATGCCGGCAAAATATACCATTACTGTCTATCATGACGAATCTATCGGCGGCAGTGTACTTAATTATTCCGGAAGTGTAATTGAAATCACTTTGAGAGGCGCGTTAAACGAAAACAACACATTAACTTTAAATGCCGCGGGAGCAATGTTTACAGTAAGAGAAGGCGTAACATTGATACTGGAAGATGTTGTGCTGGCAGGCAGAAGCGGCAACAATAATCCGCTCATCAATATTAATTCCGGCTCTTTAATCATGAACAACGGCGCTGTGATTAAAGATAACACTAACGAGAATACGTCAAGCAATATGGGCGGCGGTGTTATTGTTACTACTAATGGAACTTTTACCATGAACGGCGGCGCTATCACCGGTAACTCTTCTTATTCAGGCGGCGGCGTATTAAATTTGGGTAAATTTTATTTGAACGGCGGAGAAATAACCGGCAATACCTCTGATACAAATTCCGGCATAAGCGCGTCAGGCGAAGGCGGCGGCGTTCATAATCAATCTGATTTTATAATGAAAGGCGGAAAAATATCCGGCAACACAGCGGCTTACGGCGGCGGTGTTACCAACTGGAAAAATTTTTATATGCTGGGCGGTGAAATTTCCGCTAATGAAGCGGCGGAAGGCAGCGGCGGTGTATCAAATTTTAACAATTTTGGAACAGGAACGGCTTTCTATATACAAGACGGTATCATTTACGGTTCCAACGCGCCTGAAAACCTAAAAAACACAGGCGCCAAATATGACGCACTGTCAAGCGGGAATATGGCATCCGCTCAGCATGGTATATTTTCCGAACCTGATGCCGCGGAAAACAGCGTTTTTGAAAAGAAAGGTGATTTACCGAACGCTAATTATACAATCAATATAGTAAACGGCGAGCTTACAGGTTCGTTAGGCGCAACAAGCGTAACCGTTACGGGCATAAGTTCCGAGTATCACGGCAAGACAGCGGTATTAGCCGCTCTTGTTAACGGCTTCAATGTTCCTTGGGAGGCTTTTTCAAAACCGGCGGCAATATCAGACTCTGTCAACATTGCTTTACTTGAACCTGTCCCGGCGCAAACTATGGAACTGAGGCTTTATATTTTAGATATGCCGCCTGAAGATTATAGTAATATTTATTTTAATTATGATAATTATAAAGATAAAGCAATGAAAATTTTCCGCGCGAAAATAAATCTTGAATTAGAAAACACTACCGCGGCGATTACTTTATTTTCAGAATTAGTGCCTACTGCCATAGTTATTACTGATTTACCGGAATTAGTATGTTCAGTCTGCAAAGAGCTCTATCCCGATAATCCGACATTTTATACAATGAATTTGTGGTTATTTGATCGTGATGTTGCCAATTTTGGCCAGCCGCAGGGTCTTTTGGGCTATTACGGACAAGTTGCCCGCATCTCGGGAACTGCGATTTCCGGTACAGTAACAATACGTGATATCGCGCCGCGTGAATATAAACTTACTATGCAATTAAAATGCCCCGTAGAAAATACCACCAAGGAAGAATACTACTTCACGATAAATGTCACCGCTGACACGAACAATATTATTTCGTTTAACGATATGGTTAAGCAGTAGCGGCAGGAGTTAAGACAGATTTATCTCCCTTCGCTTGTCAACGAAGGGAATCAAAAATGTTTCAAAATACCCAACAGCCGCTCTTTGTCTATCGTCCTTAAAAAACTGGCGAGTCTCGGTCCCTGCTCTTTGCCTATAAGCGCCTGATACGCCGCACCGAAAAGCGCCTTGCCGTCGATACCGGCTTTTTCAGCCACAGCGTAGATCGCGGCAGCGCAGAGTTTGTCGTCGGTAAACTCTTCTATTTTACGGATTACATCTTCGCGCAGGATACGAATCGCGTTTTTTTCAACATCGGAAAGCGGACGTATTTTTTCTTTTTCTTCCTGCGAAAGAGAAGCCGCTCCTCCCTCAGGCAATAAACGAAAACGGAAATCTTCCGGTGCGCAGTTTTCGATCCAGTATTTGGCGCACTCTGCTCTTGATGTAAGAGTTGAAAGTTGATTTGGCATCAAACTTTTTCCGCCGTCGATGATTAAATCTGCAATGGCTTTAATAATGTCACCGTCCGCAATCTGAATCAAATTGCACAAATGACGGAAGGGAACCTGATACGGCAGAGGCATGTCATCAATGCAAGGCGTTTTGCCGCCTGCTCCGGCTGTATTAGCAGCGGGAATCTGTGACAATTCGTAAATACGCCTTTCTTTTTGGTATACGGCTTCGTCCTTAGCCGCTTCCATTTTTCGCGCTATGCGTTCGGTTTTGTCGTAGTCTTCGTAAATTTTTATCACATCAAGATCAAATGAAATCGCGAATTCGGTATTGGGTCTTGTTCCCGCGAAAAGATAGCGGGTAATTTCGGGAGTGTAAATATTCAATACATCATCAAGCGTGATTACATTGCCGGCCGATGACGACATTTTTCCCGGCTGCCCCTTCGTGCTGATAAAATCGTAGCGGAATGTTACGGGCGGGTTCCAATCGTAAACTTCCCTGCAAACATGCTTCGCGGTATCAAAACTGCCGCCCTGACTGTGATGATCTTTTCCGGCAGGCTCAAAATCAACCTTTTCATATTCCCAGCGCATCGGCCAATCAATCCGCCATGAAAGTTTGATACCCTTGGCATTTTGTATATTGAGTTTTTCCTGATTACCGCATAATTTACAGCGGTAAGTCAAACCCCATTCCTCATCCCATCCTTCAATTTCGGTTTCATCCTTATTGCACTTCTCGCAAAAAACGCTGACAGGCCACCACTCGCCCTGAATTTTGTGATCATCATCGCGGAATTTGTCGAGAATGTTTTTCAGCGTCTCACGCTTTTCCAGCGCCCTGCGGATACCTTGCGCATAACGCGAAGATCTGTAACGTTCAGCCTGATAAATGAATTCGGGGAAAATCCCCACTTTGGGAAGCGTTTTTTCTACAGCAGCTTCATGATAACGAGCGTAGCTCGATTCGCTCTCCCACGGATCCGAAACCATGGTGATAGGCATCCGCAGAAAATTTTTAAGATTTTCCTTATTAGGCATATTCGGCGGAACTTTACGAAACACATCATAATCGTCCCATGAGTAAATAAATCTCACATTTTGTTCCATGTCGCATAACGCCTGCGCGACCAGCGCTACAGAGATAATCTCCCTGAAGTTCCCGATATGCACCGTCCCCGAAGGAGTAATCCCCGACGCGCACGTGTAGAGTTCTTTCTCGCCCTTTTCAAAAATAATCCTTTCCGCGGCTTCATCAGCCCAATGGTTTGTCTTCATAGAGAGATTATAACATTTATTAGGCAATGTATGAAGTAGGCGCTAAACAAGGATGTAGCGCAGAGGCAATGTAAATTTAAAACGCTAATCGTATGCTTTTATAGTGCCGTGCAAGCGGCTCACCGCCATCATCCCCAGAAAAACTCAGAAGGAACCCGCCTTCGAGCCATGACTAAAAAAACTACGAGAATTATCATTGTTACATATTCCTGTCCAAGCTCTATTTTAACATAAATTAAAATAGTAGGTTATTTTACTATCGGTTTTTATAGCCATGTCTCTACTGCGGAGAATTTCTGAAAATGTTTTTCTGGGTCTGTTGCCGGTAAGCCGCTATCGCGGCAATAATTAGAGCATACGAGTAGTGTAATACTTTACATCACCACATAAAACGGAGTAAAGATATTGAACATAAAATGTTTTATTTACATTATGGTTGCAACAATGTAAATAAAACGATATATCATTTCGTTTCTATCCCATATTTATGTGATAATGCAAAGTATTTATCTCCTTGTCCATGCGCCGGTTAAGCCGCTTGCGCGGCAATAATAAGAGGGCTGCGGGGGTGAAAAACAATTTTTGCCGTTCCCCGCCGCAGACTTGACCGTAAAAATCGTAGAAAAATCACTACCATAGTAAATTTATCTAATTATAGTATTATAATTCATACGTTTTTAAAACTATTTTACAATTATTAAATTTTTGTCTATTTCAATTTTTTCTGTAACTTTATATATTATAAGGAGTTATTTTATTATAGTTTATACTAAATTGACTTGGCATAGTTTTTGCTAGAAGGTTAATATGGGAAAAGCGTTGACAATAATTCAGACATTTTTTAACAGTTATATACCTCGTTTTTCGTCAGCAGGCGGGACCGATATTAGCCGGGCTAAGTCTGAGATTGTAAGAAAAGCGATCCATCTGCTTATCGCTCTTTGTCCCGCAATGGCATCGATAAACAAACCGTTTACAGTTGCGTTTCTTTTAATCGGCACTTTAAGTTATACATTGATGGAGTACCTTCGCCTCTCAGGTATAAAAGTTCCGGTTGTTTCTTCTATTACCAGCATGGTTTCGAGACAGCGTGATGCCGGTCATTTTGTTTTAGGTCCTGTCACTCTCGGTTTCGGTGCGCTTCTTGCTCTGCTTCTTTACCCTTCAACCTCGGCGGCAATCGCAATTTACGCGCTTGCTTTCGGCGACGGTATCGCAAGCCTTGTCGGGAAACTGTTTGGCAGGATTCGCCCCGCGTTTCTTTTCGGCAAAAGTATCGAAGGTTCCCTCGCTTGTTTTTCAATTGTGCTGATTGCCGCCTTTGCGGTTTCAGGAAATTTATACATTACTTTAGTCGCCGCTTTTACAGCAATGCTCACAGAAGCTTTACCTTTGAAAGATTATGATAATCTGGTAATTCCTGTTACAGTCGGGCTGGCGGTTCAGATAGCATTGTTTTTTATTTAAACTTCATCGGAATCTACTCCGCCAAACAAACAAATAAGCAAGCCCAACCGCCGTAATTCGGCTTACTTTTAGAATTATCTTTCATATAACAATTCCCCGTATTTCCGAACAAATAATTTTTTTATAATTGCCGCGGGTATTATGTACGTGATTGTAATGGCATATAACAACAGGTTATGCGAAATACTTTTACTCAGGATTATTTTTTGCACAACGCCTTCCATGGCGTGGGGAATATTAATTATTATAAGAAGTTTATCCCCCAAGAGATATAATGGGGGATAAAATATAATTAGGAATTAATTATAACCCCATGAAAAAGTTGTTCCCGCAGGACCTGCAAGATTTGCTTCTGGTCTTGTATATGCGTCAAGGTTATATTTTTCATTAATACCGCCTCTAATAATTAATTCTTGATTTAGTAATACACTTCCATTCAATTCAGATGGCGTTTCCCCTTGACCTGTATATTCCACAGCAACAGAAAAATTATAACTACCTTCAGAAAGTGTAAAGGATTTTTTCTGTCCGTTTGTAAGATTTACATTTTC
>Ga0209755_10003179_pt1 | contig 20997 bp, 13 predicted proteins | sample TergutCo191P1_FD_187301 | JGI IMG/M metagenome (GOLD analysis project Ga0209755, IMG submission 187301) | Cornitermes sp. P1 segment gut microbial communities from Petit-Saut dam, French Guiana - Co191P1 (SPAdes) (version 2) | ecosystem: Host-associated > Arthropoda: Insects > Digestive system...
AGAAAATAGGTATCGGTATCAAAAGCTGTGTCCAGTAAAACCCGATATCCGAGAAAGTGAGAATTACCAAAAAAGCAATAAATGTGAAACCCATGTTGACAGAAGCAGATATTACTTTTGTCAGAGGGAAAATGTACTTTGGAACATATATTTTCTTTATCACAGCTTCGTTATTTATGATGGAGGTCATCGCCTCGGTAGTAGCTCCGCTAAAAAAGTTGAATATAAGCTGACCGCTAAAGATATATACAGGAAAATGAGGGATTTGCACAGTAAAAAGCTGAGAAAAAACAATGTACATGACAAGCATCATCAAAAGAGGATTGAGCATTGACCATAAGATTCCGAGCAGGCTCTTTCTGTACTTGGAGATAAAATCGCGCTTAATCATAAGCCCCATATAGTATTTATAACGCGAAAAAGCAAAGAGCTGCCCCGTGATAAACTCTCTTCTGAAAATAAAAATTAAAACACACGCAACGAAAATAGCCGCTGCAACAGCCAGAAATAAAATTCTCGGGATAAATAGTAATAGGTTATCGGGTCTATCGCCAACTATACTTTCCGGCATGAAAAAGAGCGGGACAAAAAACACCACAGTCATTATAACTGTAAGCATTGCTACCCGCTTTTTAGTAAATTCCATACGTCTGATCATTCCTTTAATTCATCTGAAACACGTGGTAATCGGCACTTTTGTTGTTTTTTTGTCTAAGCTCATCCACGACATCTTTGACTTTTTGTGTCTGGTCTTTATGGCATATTAAAAGTGCATCTTCTTGCTCAATAACAACAAGGTCGTTTACACCTATCAGCGCTATCGTTTTTCCGTTCGTTGTTAAGCAAAAATTGCCGTAACTATCGTGTAATATTTCATTATTGTAGCATACATTTCCGTTTTTGTCTTTTTCGATGTTGTATTTTTCGCTGAGCGCGGCAAAATTACCTATGTCTTTCCACTCCATCTTCATAGGGACACAGTAAACTTTTTCCATTTTTTCTATGAGCCCGTAATCGACAGATATTGAGGGTGTCTTGCTAAATTTTTCCTCTGCTGTTTCTGCTTGAAAAGCGTCAAATACTTCCGGGTTATATTTCTTTACAGCATCGTAAAACATGGCGGAATGAAACATAAAAATGCCACTATTCCATAAATAGCCTGATTTTACATAATCACGAGCAGTATTATAGTCAGGCTTTTCTTTAAACTCTGAAACCTCATAACCACCGTCAATCGGGACTCCCGGCTTAATATATCCAAAACCCGTGTCCGGATGCGTTGGTGTTATGCCAAAGCAGAGAAAGCCTTTTTCAGCCACTTTGCTTGATCTTAGTATTGTGTCAGCCAGTATCTCCGGCTGTGGTATAACATGGTCAGATGCAAATACAGCGCATATATCATCGCCTTTTTTTCTGATAGCCTCTACGGCGTAGAGTATTGCAGGCAATGTGTTTTTAGCTTGCGGCTCAAGCAATATTTGCTCATCCGGCAACTTTGCATTTATCTCTTCAAGCTGCTGATTTATTAAGCTATGATAACTCTCGCTTGTTACAATATATAAATCCTCAAGACTTCCCATCAGCTGACAACGCTTAATGGTTAGCTGGAAAATGGAGTCTTCCATACCCGGCAGTTTTAGAAATTGCTTCGGGAAATATGTTCTGCTGAGCGGCCAAAGCCTTGCTCCGGACCCACCTGCCATAATAATCATTTTCATAGTAGCACAGTTATTCCTTCCTCAAGCCGATAAATCACCTAAAACTATTCATTTTCAAGCACTCCCGAGTATAACATATTATATAGTCCAATGCAAGAATGCCTGCTTTGTGAATGCGATTTAGTTACAAAAGCCACTAAATTTCTCAAAATTTTTACAATTAATTACAGAAAGTTACAAAAAACTATTGCAATTTAGCACACCTTGTTGTATAATACGGCTCTAAGTCCGCATTTTGCAATAGAAACAAGCGCATACGCAAAAGGGAGGAAACTAAGATGAGAATTATTAAAAAAATGACCGGATTCACTGCGATACTACTTGCAGTGTGTGTGGTTATCTCGCTTTCTTTCACCGACACAGCCTCGGCAAACTTACCTTCACGCAGGATGATCAGAGCGGGACTGAACTGGAACAGCACAGCGGTACCGTCTGCGGATTTATCGAATAATCCGGGGAGCGGCTTTGAATGGGGAACATTCAACACAACAAACGACAACTTCACCCACCATGGCGCTACCGAAGCCGGAAGAGTTGTTGTGTCTGTCGGCAATGCTTCTAATGAAATAACCATCAGGCGTGTCGATACCAATGAAGTTTTAGCCACATTTACACAAAGCGGCACTGCAGAACTGTTTGGAGTGAGACCGCTCGGGGAAAACCCGTCTACGCGCTACAGAAGCAATACAAGATTTAATAATGCAAACTACACCTTTTTTGGTGGGTTCAGGTTCGAGCGACGCGGGAACTTGCTCACAGTTGTCAATGTAGTTGACCTTGAATATTACGTAAAAGGTGTTGTCCCTTACGAAATGGGGCCGCTCTGGCATATTGAAGCTCTCAGGGCGCAAGCGATTGCAGCGCGTTCATTCGGCGCATTTAGAATGGTAAACCCCAAAGCAGCAGCAAGAGATAACAGGTTTGATGTTTGTATTGAAGCTTGTTGCCAGGTGTATTGGGGTCGGCGCAGTGCAAATAGCAATACCAATCAAGCTATAATAAGCACGCACGGCATGGTTGTAACACACAACGGCAGGCTTGCGGAGACACTCTACTCCTCATCGCATGGCGGCGCCTCGGAAAACAACGAAAATGTATGGCTCGGCGGTTTAGCACGGCCATATCTGCGCGGAGTTATTGACAATTTTGAACAAGACGTTGCACACCAAATCACTCTTTACAACTGGAATCTTTCGGTATCGCAGGCGTTATTGACGCAGCGTGTGCAAACAGCCCGCTCAGGAGCAGGGACGATAACATGGATTCGCGCAGAGTTCACACCTACAGGAAATGTGCACTCAGTGATAGTCTATGATTCAAACAGCCGTGAGTTTACTTTTAGGGGACGTGCCCAACTTCAATCCCTGTTTGGTGTTCAAACCACAGCCAATACAACAAATGGAATGCGCTCACAACGCTTTACAATAAATGGTGCCGACGCTAACGAGCACGGCTGGGTAGCGGTTCCGTCCGGCGGAAATATTACAATCAGCGGTACAGGTTGGGGCCATAACGTCGGTTTGAGTCAGTGGGGCGCACTATCTATGGCGAGAGAGCATGGCAGGACAGGCGAGCAAATCATACACCATTACTTCACGGGTGTAGAAATAATACAGCTGACACTATCGCCGGCTCCTCCTCAATCGTCGGCGCCACCGTCAACTCCACCATCAGCTCCGCCTCCACCCGAAGGGGCAACGGGAAGCTGGCAACAAAGCGGTAACAACAGGACGTTCCTGCTAAGCTCAGGTCAAAATGCAACAGGCTGGCAGCAAATAGAAGGTGAGCGTTACTTCTTCAATAGCGCAGGCATTATGCAAACAGGCTGGACTCGTGAAAATGGTCTGTGGTATTATCTGGGCTCAACCGGGGCAATGACGACAGGTTTTGTCGTTGATGGCGGTGAAACATATTATCTGCGCTCAAACGGAGCTATGGCGACCGGATGGATTGAGACAAACGGGGGCTGGTATTACTTTAACAGCTATACCGGAGCAATGGTGACAGGATGGGTTCAGTGCTGCGGAGAGTGGTACTTCCTCAACACTAACGGAGCGATGGCGACCGGCTGGATTCAAACCGGCGGACAATGGTACTTCTTGGACTACACCGGAGCGATGGCGACAGGCTGGGTTGAAACAGGCGGAGCGTGGTACTATATGCGCTCAAACGGCACAATGGCAACAGGAACCATTACCATCAACAGAGAAAGACACAGATTTGCATCAGATGGTCGCTGGCTAGGAAGGGCTTAGTTCTACGAAACGGTCGTAAAACAAAATACAAAAGAAAAAATCAGCCGAGGCAACTGCCAAGGCTGATTTTTAATGACTTCATTTTAATCCCGCTTGAAAATATCGCGTGTGTAGACTTTCTCTTTCACAGCATCAAGCTCAGAATCGTACCGATTAGCGACAATGACATCGCTTTTAGCTAAAAATTCATCTAAGCTGCGTACAACTCTTGAATGGAAGAAATGTTCATCTTCGAGAGCGGGTTCATACACAATGACTTCTACTCCATTGCCCTTGAGACGTTTCATAACTCCCTGAACACTGGACTGACGGAAATTATCGGAACCTGCCTTCATAGTCAGGCGGTAGATTCCCACCACATTCGGGTTTTGCGATAAAATTTGCTCGGCGATATGATCCTTGCGTGTGCGGTTTGCCTCAACTATCGCGCTCATAATATTGCTGGGTACATCATTGAAGTTTGCTCTGAGCTGCTTGGTATCCTTGGGCAGACAATAACCGCCATAACCAAAAGACGGGTTATTGTAGGTTGTGCCAATGCGCTCGTCGAGACATACACCCTCTATTATCTGCGCAGTGTCCAGCCCGCGTAGCTCGGCATAAGTGTCAAGCTCGTTAAAAAACGACACGCGGAGAGCCAAAAATGTATTTGCAAAGAGCTTCACCGCTTCTGCTTCGGTTGAATCGGTGAATAGTACCGGAGCATCTTTTTTAAGAGAGCCGTCAAGTAATAAATCCGCAAAAACCTTAGCACGCTCGCTCCTCTCACCCACGATGATTCGCGACGGATACAGGCAATCATAAAGTGACTGCCCTTCACGCGAAAATTCAGGCGAGAAGATGATGTTATCAGTGTTAAACCGTTTCTTTGCGCCCTCGGTATACCCGACAGGGACGGTAGACTTTATGACCATAACGGCACTCGGGTTAATCTTGACAACATCTGCGATTACTGCATCGACAGCTTTGGTATCAAAATAGTTGAGTACAGGGTCATAATTTGTAGGAACTGCGATGATGATGAAATCGGCACTTTCAAAAGCAGAGCGGCTGTCCGTCGTAGCCTTTAAATTAAGTGTTTTCTCGCTTAAATATTCCTCTATCTCACGGTCTTTAATCGGTGATACACGAGAGTTAAGAGTATCAACCTTGCTTTGCACAATATCAACCGCCGTGACATCATGTTTCTGTGCAAGCAACACGGCAAGCGACAGCCCCACATATCCAATCCCTGCAACAGTAATTTTCATAAACGAGCCTCCTGTTAAATCAATTATTTTTGTTATTATTAAAGACTTCTGTAATATTCAAGTGTATCCCTTAAGGTTTTTTTTATCGGAACTATTGGTTCCCAACCGGTGTGCTGTTTAAGTTTCATATTATCGCAAACCAGCACAGGCGTGTCCGAAGGCCGCATACGAGATTCATCTTTTTCGGTATGAGGTTTTATTTTTGCCATTTTGAGCAACATGTCGAGTATATCTTGTGCTTTTCTCCCTATTCCTGAGCCAATATTATACACTTCGCCACTATGGCCTTTCTCACAGAGAAGTCTGTATGCTTTAACAATATCTCTTACATCAGAGAAATCCCTCACAGCTTCAAGATTTCCTACTTTGAAAGAATCCGATTCGCCTCGCTCTACCTGCACAATTCCATGGCAAACATCAGGTATGAGAAATCCGAGCCCCTGCCCGGGACCGCTATGATTAAACGAGCGCGTCATCAAAATATCCATATTATACGCTTTTATATAAACCCCTGCAATTTCCTCCTGAGCTTTTTTTGAGGCAGCATACGGGTTTTGTGGACTAAGTACGGTTTCTTCAGATATTGGTTTATGAAGTACTCCTGTCACACCGTATTGATCGGCAGAGCCAACCAGAACTACACGGCATGGGTTTGCTAACTCCCGAGCTGCATCAAGCAAATTAAGCGTTCCGAGTACATTAACCTCATAGGTTAGCTGGGGGTTCTTCCAAGAGCGTCCAACATTTGCCTGAGCGGCAAGATGGAAAATCATATCAGGTTTAACTTCAAGAACATACTCTCTCAGCGCCTGTTTGCTCAGCAAGTCTATGCAGGCAGTATTGTCACCGCCTGCGATATCCACGCCGAGGGGTGTATAACTGTTCGCTTTCAGCTCCGCAGACAAATGCCGTCCGACAAAGCCGTTACTGCCTGTTATAAGTGCTTTCATTCTTTACCTACAAGCTCCAAGTCGTTTTTGACCATGCGCTCCACCATCTGAGTGAAAGTAATTTCTCTTTTCCAGCCTAACTTGCGCTCGGCTTTCGACGGGTCTCCAAGCAGTAGCTCAACTTCGGCAGGACGGTAGAAACGAGGGTTGATTTTAACGACAGTCTTGCCGGTAGCCTCGTCGATACCCGTTTCATTTTCTCCTGTACCTTGCCATTTTATGGTTGTATCTATAACCTTAAATGCAGCTTCGGCAAAATCCCGAATAGAGCGTGTTTCACCTGTTGCAATTACGAAGTCATCAGCCACTTCTTCCTGTAACATCAGCCACATCGCCCTTACATAATCCTTTGAATGACCCCAATCGCGCTTAGCGTCTAAATTTCCGAGCTCGATGCAGTCTTGTTTACCAAGCTTAATCCGTGCAACAGCATCTGTGATTTTGCGTGTAACAAACTCCTTGCCCCGACGCTCGCCCTCATGATTGAAGAGTATTCCCGAGCAAGAGTACAAACCAAAGCTTTCACGATAATTTTTAGTTATCCAGTGTCCATATAGCTTTGCGACACCATAAGGACTGCGCGGATAAAACGGAGTGCTCTCCTTTTGCGGTGTCTCCTGCACCAGCCCGAACATTTCAGAGGTAGAGGCCTGGTAAAACCTGGCTTCGGGCTTTACGGTGCGGATAGCTTCAAGCATGTTTACCACACCCTCGGCATCTATTGCCGTGGTTGCAATCGGTTGTTCCCAACTTGTCGCCACGAAGCTCTGTGCAGCAAGATTATATACTTCATCTGCCTGCGATATTTTCATTGCGCGTATCAATGAAATAACGTCTGTCATATCGCCGTATATCAGGTTTAGTTTGTCTTTAATATGCTCAACATTTCCGTGGTCAACAACACTTTTGCGGCGCATGATTCCGTGTACTTCATAGCCCTTTTCGAGCAGTAATTCTGCGAGATATGAGCCGTCTTGCCCTGTGATTCCCGTGATTAAAGCTTTTTTCATACAATAAACCCCTCTGAATTTTTTTTTGAGTATATCACACTTCAATTTGTAGTGCAAGAATTTGCGATACTATATTTGCAATAATATAGGATGTATGATACTATGTCTCACAATATTTTTGCGATGAGGTGGAAACATTAAAAAATTATTAGTTGGTGCATTGTGGGCATGCACTGCAGTTACATTAGCCCATGCCGTCAATGCTGCAACAGTCGGTCGAAAAGTCGAATATAAAAATATCACACTGCGTTCAAAGCGCCTGCAAGATGCGCTTGATGGATATAAAATAGCGTTCATATCAGATGTTCACTCAGCGTCAGAAGCTATGTTACGAGAAGTTGTGAAAGAGCTAAGCAGCAGACATATTGATTTATTGTTGCTTGGGGGTGATTTCTCATATTCGGGGAGTCTAAAGTCACTGCCTAAAAGCATCTATACAAAGCTATTCGGTGGAGATGTACGCACAAGAGGAGACGCTAATCTAAATAAAAAGGCACTCACTATCTTATCCGAGACAAAAACCGGAGACGGTGTATTCGGCATTGAAGGCAATCACGACAACCATGTAGAGCTGTTTGATACCATGGAAAAATGCGGTATAATACCTCTTTCTAACAGCGGGCTAAAAATAAGAGACGGATTTTATCTTGCAGGGCTTGAAGATATGTTAAACCGCAAGCCATCTATCGCAGCAGCCACAGCTGACGCTTCTGAGGATGATTTTATACTGTTAATCACGCACAATCCCGATGTAACAATGCAGCAAGATACCTCAAAGCTGGATGTTGTGCTATGCGGACATACCCATGGCGGGCAAATATCACTTTTTGGTTTATGGGCGCCTATTTTCACCATAAACAAACACATAACAGCATATGGGCAGAGGTTTATGTCCGGTTGGTCAAAATCGCGAGACGGAGTTCCGGTTTATGTCAGCAACGGAGTAGGGGTAAACCACAAATTGCCCAGAGTATATGCGCAGCCACAGGTTATTATACTCACACTTAGAAAACCTGCGTAATATATCAGCACTGTAATATCAAGAAACTCTCCGAAGCTCAATGCCATCAACCCTGACAAAGCCTAAGTTGTCGTTGTTGGTGAAAAGTTGCACAAAATCCACATAATACTCAAGCTCAAACGAGAAAGAAGCAGCATAATCCGTAGAATGGAAGTTGTCAAACTCAACTGAATCCTCAAGCATATGAGCGTATTGAACTCGAAAGTCTGCATACGTGAGCCCGTGCCCGATTACCGACACCTCATAGTTACCTGCAGGCAGTGCAAACGAAGGGATACTTAGGCTGTCACCCGGTGCGAGCCACGGCATACCGTGTACGGAAGCCCCGGCTGACGTACGAACATGAAAGTTGTCCGGTTCAAAGAAAAACACATCCGTATCATGGTCAGTATCTATCTCACCACCCAGGGAAAGCACAGCATCAATAAGCTTGGAGTTTTCTGTCACAATCACGAGCTCACCCAGAAGAGCTCTGGTGGAGAACAAAAATATATTGTCATCCATGTGTGTTACTACAACATTATCTGCCATGTCCGAACTGAGTAATCCACGGCTATTGTCGAATGGATTTACTGTAGTGTTGCTAAAAACAGACTGAAAGACCCATAAATTATCAACACTGCTGATCCAGGGGCTGATATAGACATTCTCAACATCACTTGCTTCAATCAAATAAGCAATCCTAGGGTCAATTACGTTATGCATTGCCGCTCGCGCTGCAAAAGCCGCACGCATATCATCACCCCGTATCCAAAGACCCAGATTATTAGGGAGTAAGTATTGATAAAACCCCATATCTCTGAGATAACTTGCATATTCTGTAAAGTGCGTCCCGATATATATGATCTCGCGCTCATCCGAATCGGGGAACCTACTGACAAGAGTGTGGCGGCTGAACATAAATTGCAACACGTAATCTGACGTGCCGTAAGGCATATAAATCCTATCCGGCAGCCCTGCAGTCTCATCTAAACTCTTTAGCTCGTTGTAAATAGCATGAGTCCTCCCGCCTGGAGGTACTACATTAAAAAACGGAGCAGAGACAAAGCTTGCAGATATGCTGAATATAAAGGCATAAACAGGAATAATCAGTAAGAGCGGTTTTTGTTTACGCAGCGCAAAGTACAGCGCAGCAAAAAATCCTATGGTGACCACAAAGGTTGCATATAAATCAGGACTACCACCGCTAAACGGAGGAAGAAACGCTGCAGCCACATCAATATGACCATATCGCAGATGCCCCTCGGTAGCCGGCATTATCCAAAATATGACATAAATATATGTAACGGTGAAGACACCCATAGCTGCAAAGCACATGTTAATAAGCTTCCTATTGTTGCCTTGAGGTATACTGTCATGAGTATCCTCGGTTTTTTGTATGTCCTCAATTTTTATGTTGTTGTATAAAAACCCGAAAGTTATAAGCAACAGCGGGCCGAACATCGAAAAAAGCATACCGCGCACATCGCAGTGAGTGCCGGACAATGAAAGTATCACAGAACTTGCAAACACAAACATTATTACCCACAGCTCTCTTGGCAGACCTATGTTTTCATCGCTACGTACATGCCTGATAAATATGCGCTTTGTAAGCCTGCAAAGTATAATCGAAAAAATGATGAAGGCAATAACCGCAAGACCATGCGTATGGACAAACAGAGCCGTCACATTCGTGATGATTGTATAAAACCATGTAAAAGGTGAAAACCCATGTTGCAATAGCTGTGCGGGAGCAAAAGCGGCACCCACTATCTCCCCAAAGCTCATGTAAGAAATCTCACGTGCGAGAAATAGATTAAAGGCTCCGGAAATTACAAGGAAAATTGCCGTTACAGGATAAAAGATCCATGGAGTAATAATCCAAACCTTATGCACAAGAATGTACAGTAATGCCACCAAACCTATAACAATAACCGGAACTACAAACCACGGATTCATTATCAAACCAGCAAACAAAACCACAGTAAGCCCAAGTGTAGCAAACAGTTTTTTCTTAGGCTCCGCATTAATTGCTATGAGAAGCATCAAAGCAGTCAGCCATACAGTAAGAAATACAGGCACATCATTACTCAGAAGATGAGCATCGCCCGTAAAAATCACACCCGAACAAAATGCCACTATCAATGCAGTGGGATATCTGTCGGGCAATTTGCAATATATTACAGCTATAGAGTATATAACAAGACTGAATACAGTAACTAAAGCCGCATTAAACAAAAGAATAGACAAGTATATACTAAACGGGTCATCTGTCCACATGAACAGCGGTGCGAATATTGCGTTGTACACTTGCCCGGGATATGTATACACTCCTCCAATGTAAAGCCACTCAAGCCCTGCCAGCCGCGCCGCCAAAAATAGAGACCCCAGCTCCTCAGATACACTGCTGATAGGAAATGTCTGCATGAGAGGAATAAAACGGAGAGCCAGGGTAGAAACCACCACAATCACCATATTAAGCTTTTTCAAACTCACAAATGACGAAAAAAGTGATGGATTAAGCCCCGTATCGTCTGATTGGAAAGAAGCCGCGTCCGGAACAAACCGTCTCAGCTGTGTCAAAACAAATGCAGTCCTAAAAAATAATAACCACAAAATGGCAATCAGAACCAGTAACGAAACGGAAAACTGTAACCAAAACTGCCATGGCAACACAGTGTAACTACTCAGTACCACTTCGTCTACTATCATTGTAACACCGGGTGTTGAAGTTAAGTCCAGGCGTAGCATTAAATTATTGCTACGTGGCAGCATAACTGTATTTATGCCATCGCGTAATGTAAACAGTATCGAATCCGACTCACTGAAATCCCACTCATAACGTGAAAAATACACCTGTGCGACGGTCTCATCGTCACTTAAATCACTTATGTGGATATGCAGAACATGACCCGGTATGTTCGGGTCTAGGTATAATAGTATCCACGGGTCGTTTGAGGTTGCCTGTATTACTCCGTCGTCCAAAAGCTCAAAATCATGCATCCACTCGTATAAACTCTCCTGAGCAAAGTGCCGTGATTGCCTTTGATTTGCCATTGTTGGAAAAAGCGAGCCGCCGTGCTGCTCATGAAGTATTGTAAATACAGCGATGCCTACTAATATGGCAAGAATCAGAAAAACGGACATCTTCTTTTGCGTCTTAGTCAATCGGATTTACCCCCCTTGATGTCTATAATCAAAGAAATTTTCATCGAGACAAGTATACCAGATATTTGTTCACACATCAATCATAAATATCAAATGCAAAAAGAACTCAAAAGTTCCGAACTCGTGAGTATGTTGTATAGCCGAGACTCCGGAAAGCTTATCATGAAATGGCGAATATCCTCAACTCCTCAAGAAACAATGCAAGCACTCTGTCGTCGTCAGGGTCAATACCCAGTGCCGCCGGTGATGTTGCTGTTGGTAAACGAAGTATTATATGCAGCCGATTATTATCAGCTATCAGGTCGGCAGGTATACGCACTTCGTATGTGCCATGCCTGATAATGTTCAAAACATCCAGCACCTCGCCATTGACCTCAATCTCAACGCGCTGTGCTATGAGCCGCGGTTGTCCCGGCTCAGGAGCACGGTAAGACGGAGTGACCAGCGGCTCCGCTGTGAATGAGAAGAGCAGGTCATCATATATTCGCTGTTCGGAATCTTGTGCGTCACTGAGGAAAAACACAAACTCTGCCATATGCCCTTGTGTCCATGCTCCGTATTCTTCTTGAAGCGGCATTCCGCTCAGAATATGACCATGATAATTTGCGTTATCCTCATCAAAGTATATTGCTGTGCCAAGCTCATATGCAGCTAGTTGACGAAGTGGGAATCTCTCTGTTATACGTAGCTCCATATTTTCAAGCTGGTCGATATACCATATGTTATTGACCAGTAAATACTCTACAAAGCCCCACGCGGTATCTGAGCTGAAAAACTCTTCCAGTGTTCTGCTATAGTCAAGTGTGAAGGAGTAAGTTAGCACATTGTCAGCGATGGTCATGCCGTCAGGCATTGTGAGCGAGACACCATCAAGATTTACCGATATATCATTACCGCGTAGCGTTAGCTCGTACTCTCCGGCAGGAAGCAACACACCTAGCGAGATATTACTCGGTGCCAAGAAGAACTCAGGCTCTTCCGCTGTATTTACACGATGAACTCTAAGGCTATCAACATATAAGTGCAACGTGTCATAAGGTAACAAGGTGTAGCCGGCGCTTTCTATTTGCGCAACTAGTACCGTGTCGGCTGTATTTATGAGAACTTGGTGATTGCTGACAGGCGTGCCGTACTCATCTTCACCGAAATCGACTACCTTATGGTTGCCTCCAAAAAACATATTCCAGCTACTGGAGTCGAAGGCTACGTTGTTGGTGACATATATGGGGATTGCGGCTGGGTCTATGAATTGTGGGTAGTCCGGTTCGTGTGTAATCGGAAGTATGCTGTGGTGGTAAATGGTGAACTGGAGGTTTGCCAGTGCAGTATTGCCTATATTAGGCTGGATATGACCTACTCTTGCATATACAAGCGGATAGTTTACTTCATCAATATCAGCACTATTGAACAGAGTGATAATGTGATTGTATTGAACTGCATTATGTTGTGTGTGTGGCACATTTTCTCGTGCGGTCACATAACTGTAGTTGTAGACAAAGAAAACTAACAGTATTGCAGATGCAATGATAAAGTTTTGTTTCTTCAGAAATACAAAAACTGCCATAGTAATGCCGGCAACAACTAAAATCATACTTAAGAAATGCATACTATTAACTGCGTCGGTACTAAAAACATCGAACAATAATAATGGGTTATAAACTCCCATAAACCAAGTCTTACCATATAATAGAGGAGCCACCATATATGCGAACAATATATTGAATACTACTAAAAATATGGTCGAATATATTATCAGCTTTCGAGCAATGTGCTTATCCAGTTTTAGCAATAATGTCACTGACAAAAAAATCACCGGAACTCCTGCAGATACCCAATATCTATGATAAACAAGCCATCTTATGTCCGGGCTAGGCCCTGTGATTGCCCAGAGGGATGTGTACGAAGTAAGAAATGTTATTGCGGCCAATTGGAGCACTGTGTAGAGTATAGCAAAAAACAATAGTTTGTTTTCCAGAACTATCTTTTGTGTTGCCGCTCTGTGCTTTTTCCATACGAGACATACTAAAGAAAAAACAAAAGAAACTAATAGAATTGCACCAAGCCCACCTGTAAAAGCAAATATGCTATATGTTTGCCCTATAAGTAAGCGTGATAAAGCTATAATCCCATCGAGGTTAAGGTGATACATCAACGCATCCCTATGAAAAATCCACCCGATACTGTCTACACTATTCAGAAGGGCTTCTTCTCCCGCGCTCCAAAGCGAACTCTCTACATAGCCGATAAGAGAATGTGATAAGAAGTAAAAAACCAAAAATGACAGCAAAAATGCCCAGATATTCACCAATATTTTCCTGTTAATTACGAAATAGCCCAACAAAAAGCAGAAGACCGCTCCCCATACAAAGATAATCCTGGTATGTACAAGCAATCCATAGCACATGATAAAGCCTAATAACAAAGACAATCCCAAACTAGCCTTTTGCGACTCTCTTTTCTTTGCCATAATTAATAAAAGATATAATACTACGCAGTCAAGGAAAATTTGCATATTACAATTATGCATGGAAATCGTCAATTGCATATTGTATGGAAGACATGCTGCCGCTATTGATACAATCATAGCTAATTTTTTGTTCTGAATCCCGAATATGCCAGTCATTATGTTATATACTATGACACCGCAAAATGACAGAAGAGCTACATTAGATGAACGCACTATCAACAAAATCGTTGCGGTAGAAAAGTCAAATAGAAACAGTGGAAAAAACAGGCCCGTGAATCCAAATCCCATATAATAGCCCAGTGATATTACTCTGCTCCAATCCAAACCGGCGAAATATGCAGCACCGGCAATCGCACCAATCGACGACTGGCTATGAAGACCTATAACAAAATCGCCACCGGGTATAAACAAGGTTACTGTTCCAAGCGGCACAAAAAGCGTGAAGAAAACAAATATCTGCCATTTGAATTTGTTGAAAAATTGAGATACTAAATTCATACTACTTAAACCCTCATTAGTTGCATACTTATTTTGAAATGAGCTTTATAATTTCAGTTTTACTATCATGAGCGACTTTACTTCTCATTAGCAGTAGCAGCACTCCATAAACTATTGCTGCTACAATCACTATTGCAATACAAAGCAGAATACTTTGATAAAGCGGTGCAGTCATCAATGGTAACATTTTTGCTACATACCAAAGCCCTAAACCCATGAAACCTGTCGCCGCCGCTATCTTAGCAAACTCCGGCAACTTTTCCCGCAATCCGAGTCTCCCCAGTTTTTTTTGTAAAACAGCAAGCAGAAGTATCATCGCCAGTAGGCTCGTAAGGGATGCTGCAAGTGCCAATCCTTCTGCAGCGAGAAACCTCATCAGTAAAAGCTGGAGGAAAATTCCAATAGCTAGCGCAACAACAGAAATTATTGTCGGAGTCTTCGTATTATTTACCGCATTAAAGGCTCTAACAATTAGTGCGTTGATGCTCTGTGTATAGATGAATATGGTAAACATTCTAAGACATGCAGCGGTGCGTATGGTATCTTCAGGGGTAAATGCTCCACGCTGAAATAATATTCGCACACCCGGTTCTGCCAGAATAAACAGCCCAGCACAGATAGGCAATATGAATAAAGTCATAAATGTGATGCCGCTTGTAAGCGCATTATTCGCCCTAGCCGAATTATTTTCAGCAACAAGCCTTGACATGTGTGGAAACAATACGACTGTGAGAACTGCCCCGACTGTAGCTGTAAATAACATAGCAATTCCATTCGAATAATTCAAATGTGAAATACTGCCAACAGGTAGCGAAGCAGCAAAATTCCTGCTGATTATTGCATTTATTTGATTAAAGACCACAATAAAAAACACCGGACTACCTAAGATTATCAATTGCTTAAGCTCAGAAGATCGTGTGTTCATATACGGCTTGTAGACATAACCATATTTTTTGCATCTCGCTGCTAAAAACATCATACTTAAAGCATTCCCTACAGCAGGTGCTAACGCTATCAGTAAATTATAGCCGGACACATAACCTAGTATGAGTCCAAGAATAATAGCTAAGCGTTGGAAAACTGTATGTACTCCTGAAGAGAAAAAGACTTCGTTTGCTTGAAGATATGAGTCATAGATACCGGAAAAAAAAGCAAACACTATTACCCATGCCATGTACCGCATAAAGAATACAGCCACATCAAATGTCTCCGGCGGTAACCGAAAGCCAAATAGCCTTACAAGTGAATCCGGAAAAAAAGTGAAAACTAACGAGATAAATAAGCCAACTATCAGTAGCAATGTCATAATATTTCTTGTGAACTTTATTTTGTCGGTCACTCTAAAATACATCGGGATGTAGCTGTTTAAAACGAAAATTGTGATAATTGGCATCAGTGTTAATGGTATAGAGTGAGCAAGTACGAAAGCATCCGCAATAGTTCCTGCTCCATACAAGGCTGCCAAGGTCATCTCCATCGCAAATCCGGCAATTTTTGTAATCACCATTGCAACTCCAAAGGCTAGAGATGATTTAATTAATGTATTTGATTTTATTGTTTGCATTTCTCTCTATACACACCTCGACAGTACAATTGATTATAAAGGCTGATACCGTCTCATTACGCAAGCCCAATTTTATGGTACATATGCATATATTTTCATAAGCTGTTGCTCAACAATATATTTAGGGTTTGCCTCAAGGATTAGTTCACGCAAAACCTTCGGGTCATCCGGAAGATGGTATGTGCATATAACAAGTTTTGGCGCAAACTGCCTTAACACTTGCTTGGCTCCCATTAGTAAATACCTCTCGGCACCTTCAATGTCTGCCTTGATGAAATCAACATTTCGAATTTTATTTCGCTCCACAAACGTGTCTAAGGTTATTGATTGGACTGTAAACTCACTCTGAGTACGATAACAGTCACCCCAATCTAGGGTTGAAATTCTACCCTCAGTCTCATTGTTTGCTAAACTAAACCCAATTTGCCCATTTTCACTTGTAATCGCGTATTCGCAGATAGTGATATTCGGATTCTCTGTCACTACCTTTTGCAAGTAGTTATCAATCAGAAACCTGTATGGTTCAAAGGCATATACACGCCCTCCGTTCTCTCCACACTTTCTGCTTGCTAATGCCGAGAAAGCACCCATGTTGGCTCCGCAATCAAAAACAACATCACCGCTATTGATTTGAGTATGCCCATATTCATACGGACCTCCCCGACATTTAGAGACTAAATCGCAAAAAAATATGTCTTCACAGAAGTAATATATCAGAAACTCCATTAACTCCATAACCAACAATTCTCTGTCTGCTTCTCTGACGGGCTTGGCTAGCAACGCTCCATTAAAATTAAACAAACTGCTATCGTGATTTGCTGTATATATGTCACACAGATGCTTATATATATTATCAACTATATCGATTTTTTGCTTATTCACGCGCCCGCCTTTATTATAGTTCAAATGAAAAAAAGCATTATGTTCCAACTCCATATAATCAACAATCAGCTTCTTTAACGGTTCTTTTGAAAAAGGAAAATCTGGATGTTTTCTTATTTTTCGGTAGGCGACAAAATTTTGATGTTTTTCACCACCTAATCTTGACCTGATGCCGCTTATTACTTCTGCTAACCTCATTTTAGCTCCTCCATATAAACACAATTTACATTATCGCCCAAACAATTTTTCTATAACTCTTTTTGTATATCTAATCAGGCCATATTTTCTTAGGCCATCCTTTACTGTCTGTTTTTTCTGCCACGCTCTACTCATAAAAAGCTTGAAGACTATCGCTGTGGCAGATAATGCTTTATACTTCTCAAGATATTTGTTGCTTTTTCTTTTTCTTTTATTATCAAGCGTTTCTATACTAATAATGTGTTGTGGATAATTACTATTAATATACTCTGGTAAGAACTCTTTCTCATCCACGAGTCCAAAAATACGCCCTCGTTTAAACATATCTGTTCCTTCAGAAATGCAGGTTAGTATGTAAGTAGACGCCATAAATTCCTCTGTATTAAACTCTTGATGGGCGTACGCAGTCAACTTTTCTTTTATTTTCTCGACTCCTCCCAAAAAAGAGATATGCCATCCGATGTTAACGCACCCATTTTCCTCAAGTTGCGTTATTGCAGCCATTTCAAAATAGTTGCTGGAATGTTCTTCCCGAAGCTCTTGTGGCGTGGTTTTCTTGAGATATCCATATTTGCATGCTCGCGAAGCTATCCAAAAGGGATGTGTCATATCAATATAGTTTGCATAGTAATAACACATGAACATAGGTATACTGGTCGGCTTGACAAGCCCTCTTTTTTTCATAATCTCTAAAGTAGCCGGGTTTGGTATTTCATCGATGTCAGAGATTATCACCAAATCATTATCTCCGCAGTCTGTCAATCCTCTCACAATTGCATTGCGCTGATAATTTTCCCGAACCCAAGAGTCACCAGTTTTAGGAAAATCGTCAACACACACATAAATTATTTTATGTAAGAAGTTGGTGTATCTTGAGTTATTTTCGTGGAATACTAAACTCTTATCTTTACCGGAGTGTGTTTGGGACGCTTCTACCAGTACAAAATAATCAACATATGCATCAAGCAGATTTAACCTAATATCAAGTAAATCCAATTCATTGAAAAACGTAAAGCAATCGTATATCTTCATTATATGTGTTTATCCTCCGTTCCATCATTACATGACATCATTTATTGTACTCCAATCACCTTGGTATAAATCAGACTCGCTTCCATCTCAGCGTTTCCTAAAAATCTTGTACAAAAGGCGATAAAACGAAAACAGCCTCAAATACATTAGCAAAGCAGATACCTTTGTCTTTAAACGGGATGTGCTTGATAAAATTTTATTAAGAGGCAACCTAAAATTCGGTTCTTGTCCGGCAATAATAATCCGATGCCCGCAACTCACGACGTACTCACACTCCATTTGATCTATGGCACTAGAAATCTCAGCTTTCCTTTGAGGCAAGATATTTATCATTGTATTTTTCAGACGGCTGTACATCTCATCCATATCACCAACTGTAAAGCCCTTAGAAATCGATCCGGAGTTACTCCTATACATATGGTTGAATAGTGGAATATCTACTATTGTTATGAGTGTGGGCGGTTTTGTAATAACAGAATAACAATCCGCCATGAACCAAAAATCTTCACCGGCATACAAATCTTCCTTAAAGCGAATCGGGTTACTTTGAGTTTGTCCTTTTTCCCCTTTGAGCAAATTATTTAGTATTAATTTGTTAGTCACAGCAAATAGTGGCCCTACAATATGACGGCTACTTAGATAAAGCTCTACAATTGAAGATGGAGTGTGTACCCCCCCTTCGGGCAGTTTAGTGGCATATGTATACCCATACATAAACATGGTGACTCCGCATATACAAATGTCTGCGCCTGCTTCAATTATTCGTTCATACATGATTTCATACATGTTTGTTTCAACAGTATCGTCATGGTCTACAAAACCTACGAACTCACCTTGTGCAACGTCAAGACCGGCGTTACGGGCACTGCATACGCCCCCGTTTTCCTTGTGGACTACTCTTACTCTATCATCACTTTTTGCATAAATGTCACAGAGTTCACCGCTTTTATCCGTAGAGCCATCATTAACCAAGATGATTTCAAGATTTGTATATGTTTGGTTCATAATACTTTTCATACACTCTTCTAAATATGGTTCACTGTTGTACACCGGTACAATTATTGATATTAGTCCTTTTTGCATCTCGCATATGCTCCATTTCTATTAGCTACCAACTGACGATCTCATTGTGCGAGCTTTAGATTTTCTATATTGCTGGTGAATTAATCGATATATCTGTTGTGGTAGAAAAAACATAAAAAGTGCAGATAGCCTATAATCTCTTCTTGGTGAGTTTTGGGAAACCGCCTTAACCATACTCCACGTCAACTTATAGTCCACTTTTTGCCTTGATGCAATCGCGCTGTGTATAGTCCTTACCACATGTAATGATTTCTGATACCATATTGCTCTTTCTGTATCCCTTGATTGCTCGGGCAAAATTGATTCCATCGTATATTGCAAGTGCTCAAACCATTTATCCAAGCTAGTGAAACTAAAGCTACTGCATATTGAGTCAGGGTTATTCACTGCCATGTAGTTATATAACGGCATATCAAAAGTCGTTATGATTGGAGGCTTTGGAGCCTTAACAGCAAGACAGTCAACTACAAACCAAGAATCCTCACCTCTCACCCCTTCAGGGAATCTGATTGGCTTGACTGATGAGCCATCTATGCCCCCTCTTATTAGGTTGCTTCTTATAAGTTTATTCCACGGCAAAAAGAGAGGGTCATAGTACAGATAATCATTAAGCCAAGTATTTAGAAGTGTTTTCGTCGAATAGATATCTTGTTGTGGAACGCTTGCGTCTGACACGCTTATGTCAGAAAAGGTGTTAAATCCACAGATACATATGTCTGAATTTGAGCCTGTGATTTGGTCGTACATGAACTCATACATATTTTGCTCAAGAGTATCATCACTGTCGACAAATGCTATAAACTCCCCTGTTGCTATATCAAGTCCTGCATTACGCGCACTGCTGACACCTCCGTTTGATTTATGTATTACTTTTATGCGGCTATCTTTATCAGAATACGTATCACAAATATCACCAGAATAATCAGGCGAACCATCATTAACTAAGATAATCTCAAGGTTTGGATATGTTTGCTGTAAAATGCTATCTACACAAGCTTCTAAAAATGATTCACTTTTGTATATTGGCACTATTACAGAGATTAGACCTTTTTGCATGATATATTTCTCTTTTCCAAGTACTTGTGTAGTTGTAGTTTGTTTCAAACAAATTTTCTGCAGTTTAGTTCACTTACCGAAATTAGCCACAGTTGTGCGGTATTCATTCGGTAGACCTATATCGAAACGTTCACCGTCTATCAGTACACCAAATGCACCTTGGGTTTGTGCAACAGCGTCTAAAGCCGGAGTGAGTTGAAACTCACCAAACTCGGTTTTTCCATCCTTAAATTGCTGACCAAGCCTGGCAAAAACATCCTGAGTAAGCACGTACACAAACACACCATACTGCTTTCCATCGATGCCCAGTTGTGACTTGGCATATTCAGCTGACGGTTTCTCTACTAGTTTCTGTAGCTTTGCCAAACGTTCTTTTTCAGAGGAACGTTTACCTTTTACAACCCCATACTTTGATACATCATCGGATGCAATCTCGAATAAACCAATTGTCAGCTTTTCTGTATTCTCGTAGGCATCTATAAGTTGGGATACGCAGTTTATTCCACTATTCGATTTATACAGATGGTCACCAAGCAGCAGAAGCACAGGCTCGTCATTTGCAAATGTTTCACTTTGATAGACTGCATGACCAAATCCAAGCATTTGTTCCTGATATACAAATGTTATTTTTTCGCTCAGCTGTGATAAGTTGCGCTCATAACCGCTAAGACCGTCGGGTAATGATTGACCCTCTTGGAGTTCATGGAATAAAGATAAATACAGTGATTCTTCACCCGGTCGTATAATCAGGCAAATCTCTTCTATTCCAGCATTTATGAGTTCGTTGAGAATTATTAGTATTGCAGGTTTTGCATATCCATCTGAATCAACTATAGGGAAGAATTCCTTCTTGACCATTTTAGTGG
>Ga0209755_10003180_pt1 | contig 20992 bp, 18 predicted proteins | sample TergutCo191P1_FD_187301 | JGI IMG/M metagenome (GOLD analysis project Ga0209755, IMG submission 187301) | Cornitermes sp. P1 segment gut microbial communities from Petit-Saut dam, French Guiana - Co191P1 (SPAdes) (version 2) | ecosystem: Host-associated > Arthropoda: Insects > Digestive system...
GGGGGGGGGGGGGAGGCCCGAGTCAGGAAGAAGGAGGGCGAGCCGAGGTGGATTTATTCCTGTGCAGGTTTAAGCCCATATTTGGTGACAAGCCTATGGACATAATTTCGAGCGATGCCGGCCTCTCGTGCCATACGTGAGATGTTGCCCTCACAGCGTTCATAGAGGGACATGAGGTATTCACGCGTAAAAGAATCCACCAGACGCTCCTTAGCCTCTTTGAAGGGGAGCTCTGCGATGGTTTCGGTTTCAAGGTTACGTGGGGACTTACGTGGGGTGGTTTGTCCGGGCAGGGGGTCCGCGTCGGCTCCAGCCAATGCGCGTTCAACCAAGTTACGCAACTCCTGGACGTTGCCGGGCCAATCATAAGTACCGAAGCGAGCCATGAGGCCACGTGGCAATTCAAAGTCACCGCGTCCCATGAGTCGAACGAATTCTTGAGCAAGCAGGGGGATGTCTTCCAAGCGCTCCCGGAGGGGGGGGATTTGAATGCGGATGACGGCCAGTTGCAGGAGCAACTCTTGGGAGAATTTCTCTGCGGCTACTTCTGCTTCCAAGTCTTTTTGGGTAGCGGCAATAATACGAACGTCCACGCGTTGAGTTTTGTCGGCGCCAAGTTTTTGGGTATTTCCATTTTCGAAGAAGTTGAGCAGGCGGAGTTGTGTATTTTTGGGCAAGGCGTCAATTTCATTCAAATAGAGGGTACCGTAGGCCGCATTCAAAAGGGCGCCTGTTTTTTCGGTTTGGTGAGGGGAGGCGACGCGGCCAAACAACTCGGCGTCTAAGTCTTCCATGGGGGTACTGCTGCAGTGGAAGGCGACGAAGGGTTTATTGGCTCTTGCGCTGTTTTCGTGGATGGATTGGGCAACCAAGCTTTTGCCCGTACCTGGCTCACCGGCGAGCAGGACGGTTGAAGAGGCCTTGGAGACGCGCTCCAAGAGGCCGAACATGGACTGCATGGTGGGGCAGGAGCCGAGGACTTTTCCAAAGGAGGAGGTAGCCTTGGGTTGTCCGAGGTTTTCCTCTTGTATGGAGATGCGGAGGCTGGTTTTGCCGATGGTGACGACGGCTTCTTCTGCGATGACGACTTCGCGGATGCGTGCGCCGGCGAGCCAAGTGCCATTGGTAGAGTCCAAGTCTCGAATAAGGATACCTTCGGGTTTTGCCAGGAGCTCAAAATGGTGCCTTGAGACGGTATTGTCTTTGAGGCGGAGGCCTACGCCAGGGCGGCTACCGACCGTCAAGCGGCCTTCAATGTACGCAAGACGCCCTGTGTCAGGGCCTGCGATAACGGCGATTTGGTAGCGTCGTTCGCGCAAAGTGTCTGTCGTCCGGTCATAACGAAGGAGGGTTTCCAAATGTTGTATAGGTTCTGTGCCTTGATGCTTCATTGGAGTTGAAAATTTCTTATTGGAGTTGAAGATTTCTCTCAATTGAGACTAAAGGAAGAATTTCGGTTAACCCTGGTTTAGTTGCTGTTTTATTTTTCTGTTGAGAGATGAACAACGAAGGACGTTTTCTTCAAAGAGGAGTTTACATATGTCACTAGAAAGTGGGGAAAAAATAACGCTCAAGGGTGAGAAGCTTCTGGTTCCGGATTTTCCGATAATTCCTTTTATTGAGGGAGATGGGACAGGGCGGGATATTTGGCGTGCTTCCGTAGCGGTTATAGATGCGGCTGTTGAACGGGCATACCACGGCAAGAAGAAGATTGTCTGGAAAGAAGTACTTGCAGGAGAAAAAGCATTTAAGGTGGTGGGCAGCTGGCTACCGGAGGAGACTGTCCGGGCATTTCGTGAATATTTGGTAGGGATAAAGGGCCCCTTGACGACACCGATAGGAGGAGGGATTCGCTCTTTGAATGTGGCGTTGCGGCAGATGTTGGACCTTTATGTATGCTTGCGGCCCGTGCGTTATTTTAAAGGGGTGCCCTCTCCCGTCAAAGCGCCGGAGAAGGTGGACATGGTGATTTTCCGTGAGAACACGGAAGACATATATACGGGGATTGAATACGAGAATGGTGGAGAGGGGAGCCAGAAGGTATTGGCTTTTTTGCAGAAGGAATTTCCAAAGGATTTTGCTAAAATTCGTTTTCCAAGGAATGTGGGGATAGGGATAAAGCCTGTTTCAGAAGAAGGCTCCGAGCGGCTTATTCGTGCAGCCATAGAATATGCCCTCCGTCAGAAGCGCAAGAGCGTTACATTGGTGCACAAGGGCAACATTATGAAGTTTACGGAGGGGGCCTTCATGCGGTTTGGCTATGCTTTGGCGGAGAAGGAGTTTGGGGAGGAGACGTTTACATGGCAGCAGTGGGAGAAGGTGAAGGCGGAGAAGGGGGAGGTGGCGGCCAACGCGGTGCAGGAGGAGGCCTTGTCGCAGGGGAAGCTTTTAATAAAGGACGCCATTGCGGACATTACGCTGCAACAAGTACTCACGCGTCCTGAAGAATTTGACGTTATAGCGACGTTGAATTTGAATGGTGACTATTTGTCGGATGCATTGGCCGCGCAGGTGGGGGGCATAGGAATTGCGCCTGGAGGCAACATTAACTATAAGACGGGGCATGCTGTATTTGAGGCGACGCACGGGACGGCCCCCAAGTATGCGGATTTAGACAAAGTAAACCCGGGTTCCGTCATTTTGTCAGCGGAGATGATGCTCAGGCATTTGGGATGGGGGGAGGCGGCGGATTCTATATTGAGAGGGATGGACGCGGCCATTTCGCAGAAGACGGTTACCTACGACTTTGCGCGGCTGATGCGTCAAGAGGCGCAGTCCAATGTGGTTGAAGTGAAATGCAGCGAATTTGCTCAAGCTATTATTAAGAACATGTAAAAGAGAGGATGAGATGAAGAAAAAAATTGCTCTTATAGGTGGTGGACAAATTGGTGGCAATTTGGCGTTGCTTTCTGTTCAAAAGTCCTTGGGGGATGTGGTGATTTTTGACATTCCCGCGGCAGAAGGTTTGGTGAAAGGCAAGGCCTTGGACATTAACCAACTGGCGGCGGTGGATGGTTATGACTGTCGCTGCATGGGCTCGACGAACCCTGCGGATTTGGCTGGTTCCGACGTTGTTATTGTTACAGCAGGCGTACCCCGCAAGCCGGGCATGAGCCGGGAGGATTTGCTGGAGATTAACCTCAAAATTATACGGGAGGTAGCCGCCAACATTCAGGCCCAATGTCCAGAGGCATTTGTAATAAACATAGCCAACCCACTGGATGCGATGGTGTTTGCGTTGCACAAAATTATTGGCCAGAAGAAGCAACTGGTTGCGGGCATGGCGGGTGTTTTGGACACTTCCCGCTTCAAATGTTTTGTTGCGCAGGCCCTTGGGTGCTCCATTCGAGACATAGACGCATTGGTTTTGGGTGGGCATGGAGACGACATGGTGCCCTTATTACGCCACAGCACCGTAGGTGGTGTGCCTTTATGTGAGCTTTTGCCCAAAGACAAGTTGGATGCCATCGTGAAGCGTACGCGAGAAGGAGGAGCTGAGCTTGTGGCGCTCTACAAGACGGGCTCGGCCTATTTTGGGCCTGCGGCTTCAGCCATTGTGATGGCGGAGAGTTATTTGCTCGACAGGAAGCGGATTTTGCCTTGTGCAGCCCTATTGGAAGGCGAATATGGGATTTCAGGCTATTTCTTTGGAGTCCCCGCGCAGATTGGTGCAGGCGGGGTTGAGAAAATTTTGGAGCTGAAGTTGGAGGATGCTGAGAAAGCGGAATTGGCTAAGTCATTTGCATCCGTGAAAAAAACAGTGGACAGCGTTCAATTATAGCCCATGGATGAGAAAGGTCTCTTGAAACTTTCAAAACCTTCCATTAATTCCTTATGGACGGGGTTGGTTTTGTTGGTGGGGAGAGATTCTTTTTTATTTGTCGGCGGCAGGAAGATATGCTGCTACATTGGAGTTGTTAATGAACGAATTGCAACAAGGCGCAGAAACAGTTCAAAGCGAAGATAAGGTGATGCTGGTTCTGTCATATTTAGGTTTATTTTGTTTGATTCCTTTTTTCATAGCGAAGAATGACTATGTCAAGTGGCATGCCAGGCAAGGTTTGGCGTTCAGCATTGTCGTCATTGTTCTGTCAGTTGCCCTTCAAATACTTACAATACTGCTGGCCAAGGCTTTGGCCAGTTTGCTTATTGTGGCCACATTGCTGTCCTTTGCATTCTTCTTAGGCGTGTTTGTGGTGATGGTTTTGGCAATCATCAAAGCGCTGAAGGGTATTCGCTGGCCCATTCCTTTTGTTGCAGGGCTCTCTGCGAAACTGTTCAAATAAAAAAACGCACCGGGAGGTGCGTTTTTCTGAGGGCGTTGAAGTAAAAGGACGCAAGGAGATGGCTGGCTTTTGAGGAGCCGGCCATTTTTATTTAGTTTTCGTCCTCGTCGTCGTCCTCTTCTTCTTCCAATTCATCTTCGTCGTCATAATCCTCTTCGAGCTCATCCTCATAGTCATCGTCGTTGTCGAGTTCGTCTTCGTCCTCTTCTTCTTCTTCGAGCTCTTCGGCGGACTCATCCAGCTCCTCTGTTGTCATGGAGAGGGAGATGTCGAATTTTTTTGAGAGCATGGAGATTTGGGAACGCAAATCAGCAACGGCGGCGACGAAGTCATTCATCATCGTTTGAGAAGGGCTCGCATCGCAATGGAGGCATTCAATTTTTTCGCTCCCGTCGATTAAGTCTTGAATGTCGAGTTCGAAACTGCCTCCGCATTTATGACAGGTGAAGTCGATGGTCATATACACAGGCGAATAAGAGTGTTTGTGGCGCATGTCAACGGTGTTCCGAGAAAATTTTTAGAGGTGGTCCCGGTGGGGGTGGGGCGCGAAAAAACCTCTAACATTTTGTAGGTTTTTCAAAGAAGGGGGGTGGGCTTATTGGGGGTTTAGGGGTTGGATTGGGCTTCAAAGTTGGGTTTTTGAGGGGGTTTGGAAACTTCGCCGACATAGGCATAGGCGATTCCAAGGGAGAGGGGGTGGGCCTGGGTTTTGTGGAAGGCGGAGGTTTCGTCCATGAGTTTGAGGAATGCTTTACCGGAGGGGAAGGTGGCCGAGGTTTTGGGGAGGTACTCATAGGCAGAGCGGTTTCCCGTCAAGCATTTGCCGATGAAGGGGATGACGCATTTTGAATAGAGGCGAAAGCAGCCACCGAACAAGCCTTTGGGTTGGCCGAATTCGAGGATGAGGGCGCGGCCGCCGTGTTTGAGGACGCGAGCCATTTCGAGGAGGCAGCGTTGGGGGTTGTCGACATTGCGAATACCGAAGGAGATGGAGACAATGTCAAAGGAGTCGTCCGGGTAGGGGAGAGCCGTTGCATCTGCCACTTCAAAGTGGACATTCAAGCCTGCTTTTGCGGCTTTGGCGGGGGCCAAGTTGAGCATATCCGCGCAGAAGTCCGTGCCTGTGACATGGCCTTGTGGGCCCACGGCGCGTTTGAAGGCGAGGGCCAAGTCTCCTGTTCCGGTTGCGCAGTCCAACACTTTGTTGCCGGGGGTGGCGCGTGTGAGTTTGACGGCTTTTTTGCGCCAATAGCGGTGTGTTCCCAGCGAGAGGACGTCGTTGGTGAGATCATAGCGTGGGGCAATTTGCGAAAACATGCTGCGGACGGATTCACTCAAGCCTGGCTCCTGGAGGCAAAACGAGTTTGAGGCCTACCTTATTGCCAGGTGAGTTCAAAGTGTTTTGAACGAGAAGATGCAAGGGGAAGGTTGTTAAGCTAAAAGGCTCATGGATTGACTTTCATTTCCGACATGAGCCTATTTTGGGGTTGTTCTCAGAAGTTGGATTTTGACGAAGGACAGGTTGCGGATTTGGCAACTGTGGATTTCTATTGCTCAAAGCCTGGTGAGAATTTTCGGCTATGGGCGCGGGGGAGAGCGAGCAACTCCATGGTAGGGCTCCGGTGGAGTGGAGAGAAGCCGGAGGGGATGCCGGGCCCTTTTTGGGGAGGGTGGGTTTTTGACAAACAGAGGCCTTGGCCGGGGTTTGAGAAGGAGGTTTGGTGTTTGCCCAAGCAGCTTATGTGGCAACGCGAGGGCAAATGTTTTGCGTGTGGTTTTGGCTCCACCCGAGAGGAAGCGCACCTGCATTTGTCCCAACTCAAAAGTGGGCGGCAGCGCGCAGGGGTGACGGCGTCTGTTTTGCAGGCTGCTGTTTGTCGTCTTGGGGACATTGAACAAGAGAGGCAGTCTTGGGGGCGTTTGGTGGGGGCGGCGCTGAAGGAGATGGACAAGGGCCGCATTCAGAAGTTGGTTTTGGCCAGGCAAATTCATATTGGGAATGAGGAGGTGTGGAACCCGGCGGAGGTATTGAGGAAGCTTGAAAGCCGTTTTGAGGATTGTTGGGTATATTGCATGCGTGGCGAGGGTGGCCAATTTTTCATAGGGGCGACGCCGGAGGTTTTGTGCCGCATAAGGGGGAGGCAGATGGAGACAGAAGCGCTTGCCGGCACTGCTGGCACAGGCGAAGACGCTGCCCTGTTGCACTCAGAGAAGGACTTGCGAGAACACCGTTGGGTTGTGGAAGGAATTCAAAGAACGCTTGAGCCATTGAGTGAGAGGGTGGAGCTTGTCGCTCCTGTGGGAATTCGAAGGCTTCCGAACCTTATACATTTGCATACGCCGATACGTGTTTCTCTTCGCGAGGGTGTTTGGCCGTTGCAAGTTGCGCGAGCCATGCACCCAAGCCCCGCTGTTGCAGGCATTCCCCGGGAAGAAGCCATGTGTTTTTTGCGGGCGCAGGAGTTTTTTTCTCGTGGTTGGTATGCCGGGGCCCTAGGCTGGGGGAACGAGGCAGAACTTACTTTATTTGTGACATTGCGCTCCGCCAGAATTCATTCCAAGGTGGCGGAGCTATTTGTAGGGGCGGGGGTGGTGCAGGGCTCCAGTGAGGGCAGCGAGTGGTGGGAGACGGAGCAGAAGGCGCAAGCTTTGCTCCACGCATTGGGTATTCCATGAATGCAGAATACAACCTTTTTGGGGCGCAGGCATTTGTTGCCGAGTTGCTTCGAGCTCAACTCGAACATGTTGTTGTTTGCCCAGGCTCTCGCTCCACGCCTCTGGCTTTGGCGTTATATAGAGAAAAGCGACTTAGGAGCCACATTCTCCTGGATGAGAGGGCGGCAGGTTTTTTTGCCTTGGGGTTGGCCAAAGCCACAGGGCGCCCAGTTGCATTGTTATGCACCTCAGGGAGTGCCGGCGCGCATTTTTTCCCGGCCATAACCGAAGCATTTTTCAGCAGGGTGCCTCTTTTGGTGGTGACAGCTGACAGGCCGTGGGAGTTGCATGGTTTTGGTGCGCCACAAACCATGCCGCAACTTGGACTCTATGGAAAATTTGTCTGCTTGTCAGAAAACATTCCCGCTCCAAACGGGGACAGAGAAGTTTTGCTCCACATGCGTGCTGTTGTTGCCAAGGCTTTGGCGAGCGCGAAACACAAGGCCCTGCCTGCCCACCTGAATTTTGAATTTCGCGAGCCACTGTCCTCAGCATTGGCTTGGGAGAAATGGTTGCCGGAGGCGTTGTCGACATTGCCCCACCCCCCCAGTTTTGTTTATGCAGAGGGGGAGGGGGCGCCACGCGAATTGGAGCCTGTGCTGTCGGCGTTGAACTCTGCTTTGCGGCCGTTGGTGGTGGTTGGCAACACCCCCTCCAACCCCCGGTTTGCTTCCGCTGTTTACAAACTTAGCCAAAAATTGGCGGCACCTTTGTTGGCCGAAGCAGCCTCCAACCTGAGATTTCAAACGCCTGCGGATGTGCCCATGATAGCAAGCTATGACATTTTGCTGCGCGATGATGGTTTGAGAAAGCGCATGAAGGCAGATGTTGTCCTTTGTTTGGGAGGGACTTTGGTTTCCAAACATTTGCAGGCGTGGTTGAAGGACTCCGGCGCACGCCTCTTCATGTTGTTGGAACATGGGGTGGAGGCGGATTTTCAGCACATTGCCGAGGCTGTTGTGCAGTGCAATGTTGTTGAGGCTTGTCGATTTTTTGAAGAACATATTTCAGACAAAGACAAAACCTATGCAGGGCAGTGGGTGCGTTTGGAGGAGAGGGCGCAGCAAACGTTGAGTGAGCTTTTGAAGGAGGATGGGTGTGAGCCGGCCATTGCAAGGAAGCTGATGGCTTCCATTCCCCCCGGCAGCAATTGTTTTATTGCCAACAGCATGCCCATTCGAGACATAGACGCATTTAGCGCTCCGTCCTCGAAGGAGGTTTGTGTTTATGTCAACCGAGGACTCAACGGTATTGATGGGTTGGTTTCCACGGCGCAAGGGGTTGCTGTTGCGAGCCAAAGGCCCACCGTTTTGTTGATAGGGGACTTGGCATTTTTGCATGACATGAGTGGGTGGTTGTTGACAAAACGCCTGGACATACCCCTCATTGTTGTGGTGGTGAACAACAGAGGAGGGGGGATTTTTCATTTCCTTCCTGTGGCAGAACAGCGGGATGAGTTTGAAGCGTGTTTTGCTTTGCCTCATGACACCTCATTTGCGAAAATAGCTGAAGTGGTGGGGGCACACTATGCGAACCCCAAAACTTTGCCTGAATTTTCTTCGGCATTGTCTGCTGCATGGCAACAGAAGTTGAGCCTCATTGAAATATGCACAGACCGCCACAGCAATTTGAACACACACCAGAAGCTTTATGAGGGTGTTTTGAAAGCTTTGAAGGGGTTGGTTTGAGCCTTCAACTTTCAACCTCCACGCATGGAAGTGGCTTTCCTCTGTTGTTGCTCCATGGGTTTGCCGGGGACAAAAGCAGTTGGGATGGGCTTGTGCCTCAGTTGGCCGCATTTTCAAAGGTGGTGCGGGTGGATTTGCCAGGACATGCCCACGCTCCTTTGCCCACAAATTTAGGGGAGGAAGGTTTTTTTGAGGTGGTGGACGCCTTGGCGGGTTGTATACCCCCCCCCATGGATGTGGCCGGCTATTCCCAAGGTGCACGCCTGGCTTTGGCCTTGGCATTGAGACACCCTCAGCGCATTCGCCGGCTTATTTTGGAGTCCGGAACGCCCGGACTGCACTCCGAGGAATTGCGCCAAAACCGCCGAGAAGAGGACGAGGCGAGAGCGACTTTGTTGGAGAGAGAAGGTGTTTTGGCCTTTATGGACTCCTGGGAGAAGTTGCCTTTGTTTGCAACGCAAGCGCGTTTGCCTGAAAAGGCGAAGGAGGCTTTGGCCCAAAGACGCAAGGCCCACCCTGCCTCCGGTTTGGCCGGAGCCCTGCGCTGCATGGGTTTGGGCACACAGCCCAATTTTTGGCCTTTGCTGGGTGGGTTGCATTTGCCGACGTTGTTGATTTCCGGAGAAGAGGACACCAAGTTTACGACAATTGCGCAACAAATGTTGTGCGCATTGCCCTTGGCTTGGCATGTCGCCATAGCGAGTTGTGGGCACGCCATACATTTGGAGTCCCCCCAACAATGGTTAGAAGCTGTTTCTGTTTTTTTAAAAACCTCTTTGGAGGAACAAACCAGAAAAGGTGGTTGAGGTTGAAACTCCACGAATTGCCGTTTAACCCAAGAAGTTTTTCGAGGTGAGAATGAAGCCGGATTGGAAGACAGACGTTTTGGCCAAGGAATTTGGCGACATAAAATATGAGAAGTGGAATGGCATTGCCAAAATAACCATTAACCGTCCCGAAGTACGCAATGCGTTTCGCCCTCAAACATTGTTTGAACTCCAAACTGCATTTGAAGATGTGCGGGAGGATGTTGAGGTTGGGGTAGCTATTTTAACAGGGGAAGGCGAGAAGGCTTTTTGCTCCGGTGGGGACCAGCGGATGAGGGGGAAGGAAGGCTACGTGGGAGAGGATGGAGTCCCTCGCCTCAACGTTTTGGACTTGCAGAAGCAAATTCGCTCTCTACCCAAACCCGTTATTGCCATGGTAGCGGGCTATGCCATTGGGGGAGGGCACGTGTTGCACGTGGTTTGTGACTTGACGATTTGTGCAGACAATGCGCGGTTTGGGCAAACGGGGCCTCGTGTTGGAAGTTTTGATGGGGGTTTTGGCGCCTCCTATTTGGCGTCGATTGTTGGCCAAAAGAAAGCGCGGGAGATTTGGTTTTTATGCCGGCAATACAGTGCCGAGGATGCGTTGCGCATGGGGCTTGTCAACGCTGTTGTGCCGCTTGAAAATTTGGAAGAAGAGACTTTGCGTTGGTGTGCAGAGATACTGGAGATGAGCCCACTGGCTTTGCGTATGTTGAAGTCCGCGTTTAATGCGGCCATTGATGGCCAAGCAGGCGTGCAAGAACTCGCCGGCAACGCGACAATGCTTTATTATATGACGGAGGAGGCGCAGGAGGGGAAGAGGGCCTATTTGGAAAAACGCAAACCGGACTTCTCCAAATTCCCAAGGCGGCCGTGACTCCCCCCAAAAACTCCCTATGGGCCCTACTATGGGCCTCCAGGCCACGCACTTTGGTAGCAGCAGCCGTACCTGTTGCTGTGGGCTCCGCGCTTGCGTGGAAGGATGCGTGTTTTAGAGCCGACACGGTGTGGGTGGCATTGTTGGGTGCTTTATTAATACAAATAGGCACCAACCTCACCAATGACTATTTTGACTGGCGACGTGGTGCAGACAATGCGTCTCGCCTTGGGCCGGCCCGAGCCACGCAACAAGGTTGGCTTCCCCCCAAAGTTGTGTTGGGGGCCGCGTTGACATGTTTTTTGCTGGCTTTGGTTTTTGGCCTCTATTTGGTATGGGTAGCGGGGTGGCCCATTTTATGGGTGGGCCTGCTTTCTCTCATTGCCGGCTACATATACACAGGTGGCCCCTTCCCCCTCGCCTACCATGGGTTGGGGGATGTTTTTGTTTTTGTTTTTTTCGGGTGGGTGGCGGTTTGCGGGACTTATTTTGTCCAAAGTTTTCATTTGACTACGGATGCGCTTTGGTTGGGCTCCATTGTTGGGGCATTGGGGGTTGCACTTTTGGCCGTCAACAACGTGAGAGATGCTGCAACCGACGCGCAAGCCAACAAGCGTACATTGGTTGTACGTTGGGGGGAGGCCTTTGGGAGGTGGCAATATGTGTTGGTATTGGCCTGGAGTTATGGTGTTTCTCTGAAGTTGTGTTTTGGGCGCTTTCCATGGGTATGGCTGGTATTCCTCTCTTTGCCGCTTGCCGTCCGCTCAACCCTGGGTTTGTTTTCACTGAAAGGCCGTGCGTTGAATACCATATTGGGGCGCACAGCATTTTTAATGGCCGGTTTTGGGTTTTTGTTGGCCCTAGGGGTTATGTTGTGAAGCTTCGTTTTGAGCATTGTGTTTTGAAACTAAAGACGGCACTTTTCACCTCCCATGGGTGCTTCAACCAGAGGGAGGGCTTTCGTATTTTTATAGAGGACGAGGAGGGCCGCCATGGGCGGGGGGAGGTTTTCCCCATGCCTTCGTTTGGGACGGAGACGCTTCCTCAGGCAGCCCAAGCACTTTCTTCTCTGAAAGTGGAACATATGCCCAGCACATTGGAAGAACTCGAAGCGGCTTTGCTGGGTTTGAGGCAACTTCCATGCACGCGGTTTGGCCTGGAAGTGGCTTTTTTAGAAGCCATGGCATTCCAAAGGGCATGCCCTGTTTGGCAGTTGTTTTCCAAGCAAGCGCCTCCCCAAATTTCATGTTATGCCCTCATAGAGGGGAAAGAGCTTTCTTCCCTGGAGCATTCGGCATTGAGTGCCGTGCGCGCCGGGTTTTCAAAACTGAAATTTAAAGCGGGTGCTGCCTCTTTGGAGTGGGACGCTCACTGTTTGGGCAGGCTCCGCCGAAGTTTGGGGGACTCTATAGGCATACGCATAGACGCTAACGGGGCATGGAGGGAGATGGAGGCGCGTGTTTTTCTCCGGGGGGTGAGCATGTTGCATTTGGAACTTTGCGAGCAACCTGTCCCGGCCAAAGACGTCCATGCCTTGTGCCGTTTACACCGGTTGAATTTGGGCATTCCTCTGGCTGCGGATGAGGCTTTGTTGGACGAAGGCAGAGTAGATATGTTGCTGGAAGGTGGTGCGAAGATAGATGCTGTTGTCCTCAAACCTGCGGCCCTGGGGGGGTTGATTCCAGCCATGCAGCTGGCAAGACGTGCGCGCCAGAAAAAGGTTTCTTCCTTTATAACCACATTTTTGGACGGGCCCATTGGCAGAGCTGCGGCGGCGCATTTGGCTTTTGCTTTGGGGGAGACGCAGCAAGCGCACGGCCTAAGCTGTCCGGAATTATTGGAGGGGTTTGAGGGGGATTTTTTTTCTCCTCGGGGAGGGAAAATTTCACTTCCCCGCACCCCCGGATTGGGTATTCCCTAAATGCCAATGCAATGCCTTGTTGAGCAGTGGGCAAGACGAAGGCCCAAGGCCATTGCCCTAAGGTTTGAGGGCAAGGCGTGGACATGGGAAGAATTGAACACCTGGGTGGGTGCTTGGGTGAGGGAGTTGTCCACTCGAGGCATAGAGGCCGGGGAGGGGATAGGGGTGCTGGCCTTCAACCAACCGGACACCGTTGCGCTTTTCCACGCATGCGCTCGTTTGGGTGCGCGGCTGGTTTTATTGAATGCGCGTTTGGCGAAAAATGAATTGTCCCTGTTGGAGCAATTGTCTCTTCCAAAATTTTGTTTTATAGAAGCGCCCCTCCTCGAGAAATTTCCCCGAGGGGAAGTTTTCCCACGGCTTGCTCCACCCTCTCCCCCCACAACGGCCTCACATTATGCCGAAGAAAACGTGGCGGCCACACTCTTTACTTCCGGGACAACAGGGACACCCAAACGTATAGACATTCGACACCGCCACCTCCTTGCACACGCCACGGCCTCCGCTGCCAACCTAGGTGGAGAGACTCAGCATATTTGGTATGTATGCCTGCCTTTGTTTCATATTGGTGGACTTGTCCACCTAAGCCGATGTGCCCTTTATGGGGCGACATTAAGCCTCGCGCAAAAGTTTGAGGTGGCGTTTTTAGACGCGGAAGTGGAAGCTGGGCGTGTCAGCCACTTGAGTTTGGTGCCGACGATGTTGTCACAGTGGTTGGAATACCGCGGGGGAAAGCCGATTCCAATGGGGATGGAGGTTTGTCTTGTGGGGGGCGCGCACGTCCCCTTGCCGTTGTTTTTGAGGGCGAGGCAAATGGGCATTCCGATATTATGCACCTATGGCCTAACGGAAGCCTGCTCTCAGGTAGCGACGGAGGAGAGGCAGAGGGCGGACGGGGAGAGTTGTGGGTTTCCACTACCTGGGGTGGAAGTCCGAATTTGCAAGGAGGGGGCCCGGGAGGCGGGCGAGGGGGAGGTGGGAGAAATAGAGGTACGCGGGGAGACAGTCCTCATAGGAGAGGGTTGGCAAAAGACGGGGGATTTTGGCTACAAAGACAACCGAGGCCGTTTGGTAGTCCTTTCACGCCGGGTGGACCTCATTATTTCCGGAGGGGAGAACATATACCCTTCAGAAATTGAGCGTGTGTTGTTGCAATACCCTGGCATAAAGGAAGCAGCCATAGGGGCATGTGCCAGTGAGCGTTGGGGGCAAGTCCCCATTGCTTTGGTTGTTTTTGAAGGTTTGTTTATTGAAGAGGCGTTGTTGCAGCATTGCCGGGAGCAGTTGGCCGGCTACAAAATTCCCAAGGCTATTTTTGCAGTTGACGTGTTGCCGAAGAATGCGAGTGGGAAAGTGGACCGCCAAAAGTTACGGGAGCTGATTGCCTCCTTGCATTTTTGACGTTTTCTTGCACTTGCCAAGCCGCCTGTTAGTTTTGCTACAGGCATGTTTTCAAGAAGAAAACTTTTATGGGTTGTTGCTGTGTTTGTGTTGTTGGCAGCACTGGGCGTATTTTTGTCCGGTGGAGGTTTGAGCCGCTACCACTCGCTGTCGCAAGGGGCGCTGACGTTGCGCCAAAAGAACCAGGAGTTGGTTGTGGAGAATGCCAAATTGAGGACAGAGATTGAGTCCCTGAAGACGGACATAAAAGTAGTGGAGAGGGCTTTGCGGGAGGAGTTGGGCTACATTCGCCCGGACGAGATGATTTTTTCATTTGAGGGGGGGCCATGAGAGGTTTTTGGAGACAACTTTATAACTCCAAGGGAGCGGGGGCCCTTGGCATATGGTTAGGGTTTGGGGTGGTTTTTTTTTGGTTTTGCCTGGGGTGGGGAGGGGGGCACTGGTTGATTGCGGACGTTTGGGTGGGGGGGATGGGGTTTTTGGCGATGGGGCTTGCATTTTTCAGACGTAAGTTTGGGGTAGTGGGTGAATTTTGGGGGGACATAGAGTTTGGCCTGGGGATTTTGCTGGGCAGTTTTTTGTTTGCGACCAGTTTTGAGCCGGATGGGTTTCCAGCCGTTTTTTTGTGCCTTGCATGTTGCACCGTACTTTTTTCCAAGCGCAGCGTTGGTTGGCTATACGGGGCAGCCATTTTTTTGGACATACCTGTCACTTTGTTGAGGCAAGGGGGGAGGAATTGGAAGGGGTTTATAGCGCATGTTTTTTGGATGGCATTGTTTGCGGCATTTTACCACCTGGTTTTGTCGGCGAAATTTTGGTCCGCCAAGCAAGCTGAGAAGCGTGCCATTGAAGCGAGGATGAGGGAGCTTGAGAAGAGGGCGCACAGGTTGAGGCTTTCTGGGGAGGCCTATGCCTCTCAAGCGGAGTGGCTTTGGGCTTCCGTGCACGAGGTGGACGGTGCCTTAGAGAATTTATTGAAGGTGTTGCAATATGCTTTGCGGGCGGACAGTGCGGCTGTTTTTTTGGTTTTGGAAGACAGGCAGAGTTTGTGTTGGCATTTGGGGGAGGGGGACATACGGCAGCACAAGAGGGAGCCGTTTTTGGCTGCGGAGGGGGCGTTGAGTGCCGTACTCAAGAATGAAGCGCCGTTGCATCTCTTTTCAGAAAATGGGCTCAAGAGTTTGGGTTATTGTGTGGGGCATATTCAAGCTTTGCTTGCGACGGTTTTGAAAGACAAGGAAGGTATTGTTTCGGGGGTATTGCTTGTAGAGCGCACCGGGGGTGTTGCTTTTGGGGTGGAGGATGAAGTGCAGCTTTCAGTGCTTGCGCAGGAAATTCAGCGCGTTATGGATTTGGAACGCACCATAGTAAACGTGCGGAGAAATGCCGCTGAGCGGGACAGGTTTTTTCGTGTGGTGAATGAGTTAAACCGCTCAAACTCTCCGGAGCAAGTTTTGTCGGCGATTATAGAGAGTGCGCAACACATTGCTCCTTTGGATTTTTGTGCCATTACTTTGGTGGACGACTCAGAGGGAAAGCGTTTTCACAAAATTGCTCGTGTTTCAGGGGGGGATATTTCCATGGAGAAGAGGGTGTTTGAGGACAACGTAGGGCTTGTCGCCAGTGTTGTACGCTATGGTGTTGCGTTGCCGAGCAAAGACACGCTTTCCTCGGAGAGGCATGTTGTTTTTTGTGAGAACATTTTTTTAGGAGGCATGGGCTCCATCAAAGTTTTTCCGTTGACGGCAGGGGAGCGCACGTTGGGGACGCTTGTAGTGGGGAGCAAGAAGAAGATGGCAATAGAGGCAGACGAGTTGCGTATGTTGGAGGTGGTAGCCATTTCAGCGGCGCAAGCTGTTTTGAGGGCGCAGTTGTTTGGGCAGATGGAGAAGATGGCGACGATGGATGGGTTGACGAGCCTATATAACCACCGAACGTTTCAGGTACGTTTGGATGAAATGCTCAGCACCTCCAAGCGTTATGGGCGTCAATGCTCGTTGATTTTGTTTGATGTAGACCACTTCAAAAACGTCAACGACACCTATGGGCACCCTGTGGGAGATGATGTGTTGAGGAGGATAGGAAAACTGCTTCGCAAGTTGGCGAGGGACTCTGACATTCCCACGCGTTATGGTGGAGAGGAGTTTGCACTCATTATGCCCGAGACGGATTTGCAGGGGGCTCAGGTGATAGCGGAGCGTATACGGGAGGCGGTGGAGGTGGAAATATTTCAAACGGAGAAGGGAATATTGCGGGTGACGGTGTCATTGGGGGTTGCCACATTTCCTGAATGTGCGAAGGAGAAGGCAGAGTTGATTGAGGTGGTGGACCAGCGTCTCTACATGGCCAAGCGCAAGGGGCGCAATTGCATTGTTGCGGTGTCTTCCAACGCCAACAAAGGGGCCTCCTCCAAGTTATTGGGGGAGAATTTTCTGCGCCAATGAAGCCCCGGGGGCAGAGACTCAATAGGGTTTTTCGGTGCCGTCTTCGGTTTTTTTCCAGGTGAACAGGCTGTCTTTTTCATGGGCCATGAAGTCGCGCGAAGAGCGAAAATATTGCATGGGTGAATAGAAGAAGAGATTCGACACGCGGCTGGTATAAATGCAAGCATATTGCTCGACTTGTTCCCCGAAGCGACTTGTCTCATTGCCTTCTTTAAAAACCAGTCCCCAATAGGCATTAAACCCTCTGTCTATTTCCAAGGCGAGTTGGCGGCTCAAGTCATTTGTTTCTCGAAAACGTTGTCGAAGTATTTCAAGAGAAGCCCTCAGTGTTTTGTGGGATTGAAGCAAAGCTGGCGTAAGCATTTCTTTTTCAAGGCGGCGCTCGAAGAGGTTGAATGTTGTACGCAGGGAGGAAATTTCTTCATCCAAATTTTTTCGAAGTTGTTCGAGTTTTGACAAAGTCAATATGTCTTCCGCGCGGGACTCCAAATAACTCATTTCGTCTTCAAGCTCTTGGACCACCATGCATGTTCTCCAGAGAGAAGCCTGTTTGGACTTTAGAATGTCTCCATAAATATGGTCTCCGACATACAGCACAGCGTCGCCGCCGATTTTGGTTATTCGCTCAAAGTCTAAGAGGTTTCCGTGTTGATATATTTTTCCACGTTCGAGGGAGGAGGTGGTTTCAAGGGAAGGGTTTTCGGGCAATATTTCTTCAAAGGGGGCATTATTGGAGAAGAAGAGGGGTTTGCAGGCGTCAGTAATAATGAAGTCAAAATAATTTTTCCAAGAAGGGTATTCGGGGATGGCATTGTCGAGCAGGTAGCTCATGACGGCCTGCGTATAGCCATGCAGAGAGTTGGTGAGCAAAAAGAGTTTTTTTCCACCTGAGCGAAGTTTGTGCAGTGTGGGCCCCAGCTCTTTGTCTTTATAAATATAGTGCTCCATATTTTGGAAGATGATTTCTTTTAGGGAGCCATCCCGGTGAATGGAGTCAATGGCTTCTCGAATGTTCGAGCAGAGTTTGGCATAGTCCACGGGTTGTTTTTGTCGCTCAAGCATTTCAATAATGTCGGCAAACATGCAGGCTTCAGGGAGGGAGAAGAGGGTGTCAATCCAACTATAGGCTGGGTTGAATGGGCGTATTCTCTCGTCTCTATAGAGGCGTTTATATTCCTTGCTGTCCAAGGGCATACGTCCATGCATGACGCGACCGACGTGGCCGAAGCGATCCATTTTCACGAGGTTGCCATGGGCTTTGTCCATGCAGAGTCCGCGGATGGCAAAGTGAGCGTCATAAGGAATTTTCAAAATTTCCGGAGGATACCCATAGTTGTTGACAAGTTTTTGCAGGCTGAGCTCAAAAGAGAGCTGTTCAATTCTCCGCTGGTGATAGATGGCCAGCGTATAGTCCATGTCAAAGCCGATAAGCTCAATGGTTGACATGCGCAGGTTTCGGTTGACGAAAACTTGCCGTGCTCGCTCAACCTGGGCCAGAGGCCTCTCGTTGGCTGCATGGGCGCCAGGGATACCTTCGGCGAGCAGTTTTTTGGCTTGCGTTTGAATTTTTTGTGTGAGGCTACGGTCAATCGGCCCGTTGACACTTCCATGTAAGAGTTTCAATCTGATGTATTCCTCAGTGACAAGACGTCCACCGGCAAACGTGAAGAAAGCACCCGTTGTTGCCGGTTGTTTCCAGGTTAAACGAAGACGGGCCCAAAGGAGGAAAATTTGCCTGGCCATACCCTATAAAGCTTGAGTGTGCAAGGCATGAAGGCAGAAAAACGCCTGTGTTGTGGAATGGTTGACATAATTTTCAAAGGGCTGATGAAAAAAGCAGGCCAAAGGCGCAGTGTATGAGTACGGTTTGCGCGCACCTTGGCCACATTTATAAAAAATGGGTATTTATTCTCACAGAGGTGTTGTTGTTTGGCTGCTCCGAAAGGGAGTTATTCAGCTTTAGAAAGGTGTTTTGTATGGTGAGTGCACGGTTTTCTTCTGCGCTAAAAAAACTGTCCAAGCGTGTTGTAGAAAGGACATTGCCCAATGGGTTGAAGGTGAGGTTTTACCCGGACGCCACCATCCCCGTGTTTAGTTACCAAACATTTTTTAATGTGGGCTCTCGCAATGAGCGCCCTGGCATAACGGGCATTAGCCATTTGTTTGAGCATATGATGTTTAATGGCTCAAAAAAATTTGGGCCTGGCCAATTTGACAAGAAACTCGAGTCACAAGGAGGGCATAGCAACGCCTATACCTCGTTTGACATGACAGTTTATTATGACAACGCAGCTTCAGAGGCGTTGGAAACCGTCATTGAGTTGGAGTCCGACAGGATGCACTCCTTGCAGATAACGAGCAAGACGCTTGAGACGGAGAGGCAGGTGGTTTTGGAGGAGCGCCGCATGCGAGTGGACAACGATATAATGGGGATGATGGATGAGGAGTTGTCCTCATTGGTTTGGAAAGCCCACCCCTACCGTTGGCCCATTATTGGCTATGCCGGTGACATTGCAGCCATTTCCAAAGAGGACTGCCTGGAGTTTTTTCGCACCTACTATGCGCCCAACAATGCGACTTTGTTTGTTGTTGGAGACATTGACGTTGAGGTGACGTTTCGTTTGCTGAAAAAATATTATGGAAAAATTCCATCCGGCCCACCCATTCCGCCCGTGGTGGATGCGGAGCCGCCGCAGAAGGGGGAGAGGAGGGCGGAGATTCACTTCCCCGCGCAAACCCCCTACGTTATGGTTGCATGGCGAGGGCCGCAAGCCAGCCATGAAGACAGCCTGGTATTGGACGTATTGCAATTTATTTTGGGCATGGGGCATTCCAGTCGACTTGTGCGCAGTTTGGTATTTGAAAAAGAGGCAGCGGTTTCGGTTTCAGTGAATTGGGCATGGCGCATACACTCGGGGAGTTTTGTTATAGCGATGGAGCTTCGCCCAGGCATTTCGCCCAAGGAGGCGGAGCATATGCTCTATGAAGAGGTGGATTTGGTTTTGAAGAACGGCATAGAGAAGAAGGAGCTTGAGAAGGCGGTGAACAACCTCTCAATGCAAATATTGGAGAGTTTTTCAACCTACCAAGGTTGTGCTCAGCTGTTGGGTTGTTATGAGATGTTTTGGGGCACGTGGAGGGAGGGGATGGGGTTGTTGTCGCGCTATGCCAAAATAGACGAGGCGGCCGTCCAAGCGTGCGCGCAGCGTTATTTGAAAGCGGAGCTTCGAAACGTGGTGAGTTTGCTTCCAACCGAGCAGGGAAAAATATGAAACCGTCTTCCAAGTTATTGCCCATTCAGTTGCCGACCATTGAGAAGCACAAGTTGGGAAATGGGCTGTCCGTTCGGCTAATGAAGCGGGGTTTGGTGCCATTGACTTCCCTACGTTTAACCATTCGTTTGGGGAGTGGGGTTTGTCCACCGGGGAAGTCCGGGATAGGGGGGTTGATGTTGCAGCTATTGAGGCGGGGGACGAAGCACAAGACGGCGCAGGAGTTGATGGAGCGCATAGAGGTGTTGGGGGTGGACTTGGAGATGGGGGCGCGGGCGGACTGCTCGGTTATTAGCGCTGTTTTGCCGACGCCCTTTTTGGAAGATTTTTTGGTTTTGCTGACAGAGATGTTATGCGAGCCTGCGTTTAGCGAAGAAGAGTTTGAGCGCCTTCGCAAGCGAACCATGGCGCGTTTGGTGAATGATTTGGATGAGCCTTCCGCGTTGGCAGCCAGGGCCTGGACACATGGTTTTTGGGGCACACACCCCTATGGACTCAACCCCTCAGGCTCCTGCAAAGACTTAGAGAACATGTGCAGGCAAGACGTTGAGACGCACTACCACACCCATGTTGGGCCCAAAATTTCCCACCTCTATATTGCGGGAGATATTTCCACCAAAGAGGTGTTGGGCCTTTGTGAGAAGACTTTGGGCACGTGGAAGCAAGGCCCTGAGGTTGCGCAGCCGATGCCTCTGTTTGAGGGCCCAGCGAAAGGAGACCGTGTTTTGTTGGCGCACAAGCCTGAGCAGACGCAAGTCCAGTTTAGGCTTGTGGCGAAAGGCATACCCAAGGGGCACCCGGCGGTTTTTCCTTTGGTGGCCATAGGGACATTGTTGGGAGGCATGTTTACCTCGAGGTTGGTGAATGCCGTACGCGTCAAACGGGGCCTCTCCTACCATGCGGGGTGTTATTGGGACCAGAGGGCGGTGGCAGGGGCTTTTGTGGCAAACTCCTTCACAAAATTGGAGACGGCCCAAGCGCTTGCGGAGGTTGTGTTGGGTGAAATAGAGGCATTCCAGAAGAAGGGGCCGACGCCGAGTGAGTTGGTGGCGGTGAAGCAATATTTGTGTGGTTGTTTTCCGATGGCCATTCAAACCAACGATGCTTTTTTGGCCAGTTTGGCGGACATAGAGTTTTATGGGTTGCCTGAAAACTGGATAGAACAATACCGCGACAACATACTTGCTGTGGACATGAAGCAAGCGCGGCAGGCGGCCAGGGACTATTTGGCGACGGACAACAGGCTGTTGGTTTTTGCTGGGACTACGGACGCGCTGGCCTCACGCCTGGAGCGGTTGGGCCCCATTCAGAGGTTGGAGCTTTCAGAAATTAGCTGAGGAAGCACGGGGCGGCAGCGAATGGCTCGCCCTCATGCCGCCCCAAGGGTGGCAATGTGGTGGCCGGAGAACAAAGCGGCGTGGTGTGGTGCCGTTTCCACTCCCTCGCTTTGAACGTTGAAGAACACAGTGGTGTGTTGGTGGTGCCGTTTCCGCCCCCTCACTTTGAGCGTTGAAGAGCTGGGGGTAAGTATTTTTTGTATACGTGTCCCGCGCGCCAGAAGATAGCGCGGGCCACGTAT
>Ga0209755_10003181_pt1 | contig 20991 bp, 17 predicted proteins | sample TergutCo191P1_FD_187301 | JGI IMG/M metagenome (GOLD analysis project Ga0209755, IMG submission 187301) | Cornitermes sp. P1 segment gut microbial communities from Petit-Saut dam, French Guiana - Co191P1 (SPAdes) (version 2) | ecosystem: Host-associated > Arthropoda: Insects > Digestive system...
TACAATGTAATTCTCATTTTAAAGGATGTGTGACAGTGTATACAATTGAAGAAATGAATGAAATGCTCGATGAGATAGCTGCGGAATTGCCGGAAGGGATTTTTCGCGAGCTCAACGGCGGTGTGAGTCTTTTGGATGAAGTGAAAAGGAGTAAAAAAGATCCTTCAGGAGGGCTTTATACGCTTGGCGAATACCGCAGAGACCAAATGGGCAGATATATAGTGATTTACTATGGCTCGTTATGCGCGGTATACGGCAACTCATCCGAAAAAAGCATGCGAAAGCATTTGAGGGATGTTTTGGTTCATGAACTGACTCACCATATTGAGTCTTTAGCGGGCGAGCGCGATTTGGAAATCGAAGATGAAATGAAGATATTTGACTACTTTGAGCGTAAGAATGACAAAGATAGAAAGTAGGTGGATGGTCTGCGCCTCGTATCCGCCGCTATCAAGCAGTATGTCCCGAATATTTTGCTGGTATGGAAAGCCTCCTACGTACGCAAAAAACAGTGACATACCGCTTGATAGCCGTTACAGTATTTGCTTAATCTTGGTTATACCGCTTGATATCGGTTGCAGTAGTTGCAGTGTTTGCATAATCTTGGCTACCGCGCTTGCTTGATATCAGCAAATTCTCCTTTTGCAAATTAGGCGTTGTCTACTTTATAGGCGTGGAGTGCTAAATCGAGAACCTTATTGGAGTATGCCCATTCATTATCGTACCATGCCAGGACTTTTACAAATGTGTCGTTTAGCTGAATACCTGCGGTTGCATCGAAAATAGAGGTGTGTGGGTCGCCGTTGAAATCTGAAGAGACAACGGCTTCTTCCGTATACGCAAGTATGCCTTTTAGTTCATTTTCTGATGCGCGCTTCATCTCGGCACATATATCCTCGTATTTTGCGGGTTTTTTCAGATTTACCGTAAGGTCAACAACAGAAACGTTAAGAGTCGGTACGCGCATTGACATGCCTGTCAGTTTGCCGTTTAGCTCGGGTATAACCACACCGACTGCTTTGGCAGCACCTGTTGAGGAAGGGATGATATTGCCGGAGGCTGCTCTGCCGCCGCGCCAATCTTTGCTTGAAATGCCGTCAACTGTCTTCTGGGTCGCTGTTGTGGCATGTACTGTTGTCATAAGACCTGACTCGATGCCCCATTTATCGTTGAGGACTTTGGCTATCGGCGCAAGGCAGTTTGTGGTGCAGGAAGCGTTGGAAATGAGTGCCATTGAACTGTCGTACTTATCTTCGTTGACGCCCATTACGAACATTGGGATATCTGATGTCGGAGATGTGATTACGACTTTTTTGACTCCCGCTTTCAGATGGAGTTCCGCTTTTTCTTTTTTTGTAAACACGCCTGTGGCGTCAATCAGATATTCAACGCCCCATTTAGACCAAGGTATGGTATCGGCGTCAAAGCTGGAATATGTCACAATGGACTTACCATCGACAATCAGGCTGTTGTCGGTGTATGAGACATCGTGGTTGAATCTGCCGTGCAGAGTGTCGTATTTGAGCATGTATGCCATATACTTTGGATCCATCGCATCATTTATAGCCGCAACTTCAATGCCTCTTTCAACTGCGGCCCTAAAGACCAACCTTCCAATTCTTCCAAATCCCGTGATTCCTATTTTCAAACTCATGAAAACTCCTCCGTAAAAAAATATTTTTTAGAATACGCAGAATTGATTATACTAGCTTTGAGTCAAAAAATCAAAGCATTTTTACATAACGCCCCGGTACATGCAGCAACAAGTATGAAAGGAATAAAAAAGTGTTGAAAAAAGTTGGAAAACTTGGTATAATACATCGCTGATATAGCCGCTTGGCTATTTGCATAGAAATGTTCGCGCAATATGCGGCATGCTCTACAGTAAAAAAGCTTACCGGACGGTGTGTATTAGCCGGACAGATTGTGAAAACAGCTTTGCGGAAATGTTGTAATAACTTGGCAGACTATTGGTGTAGGAATTGGTAGATGGAGAAAAAAGTAGGAATATACGTACATATTCCGTTTTGCAAGAGCAAGTGTGCATACTGTAATTTTTATTCGCTATCTGCTGCAGATGCCGGCGATAAGTTGCCCTCACGCTACCAGGCGGCTGTCATAAGGCATATTGAAGAGTATGCCGCCCAACTCGATGGATACTTGATTGACACGGTTTATTTCGGAGGCGGAACTCCAAGCTACTATGGGGCATCCAGGCTTATAAGTATCCTCGGCGTCCTGAAAAGGCATGGGCATGTGCTGTTGGATTCTGAAATAACCGCGGAAGTAAATCCGGGAAGCATAACAAGAGACGAACTTATAAGGCTTAAGCGTGCGGGATTTAACCGCCTGTCGATTGGGATTCAGACCGCCGAAAATACGCTTCTTAAGGCTCTGGGCAGGACACATACATTCGAAGATGCCGAAGAACTGTTTAAAAACGCCAGACAAGCCGGATTTAGAAATTTGAGCGCCGATATAATTTTTGGTTTTCCATCGCAAGACAAGGAAGGGTGGGCGCAGACAATACAACGCACGGCAGGGCTTAAAGCGGAACATATTTCATGTTACAGTTTGAAAGTGGAAGAAGGCACAGAGATGTATGCCTATAAGGACTCGCCGTTTCTCCCCGATGACGATGCGCAAGCCGATATGTATTTGTACGCCGTAGATATGTTTTCCAGATTTGGATACAGGCAGTATGAGATATCAAATTTTGCAAAGCGGGGATATGAATCAAAGCACAACATGAAATACTGGCTGGGTGAAGAGTATATAGGCTTCGGGCCGGGAGCGCATTCATATGTAGGGCAGTGCAGATATAGCTTCACAGAAGATGTCGAGGAATATATCGAACAGGTCGGGTTAGGAAAGAGAATTGTAGAGCATGATGAGGAAATGTCCGACTTTGAAAACGCCGGAGAGTATTTAATGCTTAGGCTAAGGACAGTTCATGGGATATCTGAAGAGGAATATTACAATATATACAGACTGAAAATGGATTTCATCCTCGAACTCCTAAAAAAGTATGAGGAGAACGGCTGGGCGGTTTACAACGACAGCCGCTGGCGATTTACGCCAATGGGATTTTTACTCTCAAATACCTTGATTGGCGAGATACTGGAAGCGCAAACAAGACAAAGAACTCAAATCAGTAAGCCGTGGCAAACGGAGTTCGCCGGTGAAGAGGCACAAATGACCTTGTTTGATAAAAGACCGGTGGCGGCAGGCTTGTTTGGCGGGCGCAGGCTCATTGGCCGCAACGAGTTCCTGTAAGAAAATGAAAAATAATGTATTGCATACACTAAATATGCGGCAAATGACGCGGTAAAATAAAATGGCTTTTAAGCAGCGCAGCGAGAATACGCAGCGGCGGGAATAGGAGAAAACGAATTTGAAGTTAGTAAGCAGCAACGGTAGAAAAAAGAAAAATAATATAAGCAGAAGTGATGTATACGATCGCAATAGCGCATCGCATAACGGTGGTTCACTAAACGAGAGTGCGCCATCAAATAGAAGTATGGATAATACATATCAAAACAGCGGCGGCAGTGAAGGCAATCGCCAGGCAAAGCCCAAGAAAAAGATACGTCTTAGAACCGTTGCTATTATTGCTTCTGTTTGTGTAGTTGTGATTGCCGGATTACTCTTGTCTTTTGCGTTTTATGTGGATTCGCTCAGTACTGTATTTCCCAATGTTTGGGCGGAGGGGATAAGGGTTTCAGGACTTACGCTTGATGAAGTAAAACGCGCCCTTATTGACGAAGGCTATGAGAGAAACGCGGACGGCATAGCCGCAACAATTGTATTTCCGGATGAAAACAGTTTTACCGTAACAGGCGAAGATGCCGGTCTGTCATTGGACGCGGAGGAAGCGGCGGCAATGATTTTAAGCTTTGGAAGGGACGAATCTTTCTTTGGAAATACTCTTACATATGTGAGGTCACTTCTAAACAGGACAGATTTGCAAGATTTGAGTGAACCAAAATTTGATGATAGTATGATTCGGGCGCTTGCCTCTGAATATACATATAAATTCAATGAAACACTGATAGACAGCAACATAGAGTATACTGATGAATACATTATAATCGTCAAAGGCACAGGCTTTGAACGTGCTGATTCTGACAGTGTGTTTAATCTTACCGTCCAAACGCTGAAACGCGCAAGTGATGAGCATACTAAGCTCACTGTATATTATGTTCCGGATTCCACCATGGAAGATGACATAGATATAGACTTTTTATTTGGGCGCTTTCATGAGGAACCCGTGGCGTCAGAATTGGATATGGAGACCTTGAGCGCTACAGAAAGTTCTTATGGAAGAACCTTTGATATTTCTCTTGCCAGACAGGCTCTTAATAGTGCGGTGAATGGCGAAATGGTGAAAATTGAGCTTATTAGCATAGAACCTGAAATCACTCAGGAAGAATTGCAAAGCATGCTTTTCCGCGATGTGCTTGCCGAAAGCACAACAAGAGCCGGCGGCAACAGCAACAGGGTGAATAATATTGCCCGCGCAGCCGAGCTTATAAATGAATCGGAGTTCAATCCGCTAAGACCGGGCGATATCTTTTCATTTGAAAAGTTTGTTGGTCCGCGCACGGCGCGAACCGGCTTTCTCACCGCGGGGGTGATTATCGGCGGAAGACTTCAAGAAGGTATCGGTGGCGGAATATGCCAAACATCATCCACATTATATGATGCTGTCTTGCACACTCAACTTGAAGTTATTGAAAGAAGACCGCATAGTATTCCAATCAGCTATCTGCCTTACGGAAGGGATGCGGCAGTAGCAGACGGAGGACCGGACTTTAAGTTTAAGAACAACACAGATTTTCCCATTAGAATTGAAGCTACCATGAACGGTGAAGATATTACTGTCCGACTGATGGGCACAAAGCTTGACGATACATACATCGAGCTTGAGTCAGTTGCGCTTCCGGGTGTAGCTATTACCACGGAAGAACGTCCAACTGATGAGCTGCTCATAGGTGAGACAAGGGTGGTGGAGAGTGGCCGTGCAGGTGTAGCCGTTGAAATCTTTCAGCGCCTTTACTCCGAGGATGGAAATCTTATAAGTCGGACGTCGGTCGGCGTTAGCAGATATAGAATGCAGCCGCATATTATTGAGGTTGGAACGCGTGAACCGCCGCCTGCTGAAGAACCCATTGATACAGGAGATACCGATGGACTTGGTGATGGCGGCGAAGGCTAGTGGTCTGTAACATCTAAAAGATTACAAAAATTGCGGTATATTTTTTCGTCTGACTAGGCGAAATTCCGCAGTAATACCACTGGTCTTGCAAGGAATTTTAACGAAGGCAGACGGAAAAAGATGCCACAAGTATGTAAACTTATTAGATGTTACAGACCACTAGTGCTTCATTCTTGAAATAGCTTTGCAATGACTGTGGCGGATTTTTTGTCAGACAAGGCGAGAGATTGCGGTAATATCACTGAGGCAGCACACTAAATGTAAAAACTAAAATTTTTAAGAGGGATGGACTTTACTATGAATTCTGATAAAGCGGTCAGCTACAATAAAAAGTCGGTGACTGATATTGAGGTCGGGGGCAAGAAGGTTTTGCTCAGATGTGACTTTAATGTGCCTATCGACAAGGAAACGGGTAAAATAAGAGACGAAGGGCGAATCGTTGCCGCTCTTCCTACGATAAACTATTTGCTGGAACATAATGCGGCAATAATAGCGTGCTCGCATTTTGGCAGACCGAAAGGTGAGTTTAGACCGGAGTTTTCACTTGCACCTGTCGCCGCGAGCCTGTCCGTACATCTTGGCAAACCCGTGAAGATGGCAAAAGATGTTGTCGGCGAAGATGCTGTAGGCCTTGCCTCAGAACTAAAGCCGGGTGAGATAATGCTTCTCGAGAACACACGTTTTCACGCGGAAGAAGAAAAAAATGACCCAGCTTTTGCTAAAAAGCTGGCAGACATGGCTGATATCTTTGTTTCTGACGCTTTTGGCAGTGTGCATCGCGCTCATGCATCGACGGAGGGGGTGTCGCATTATCTGCCTGCGGTGTCCGGATTTTTACTCAAAAAAGAGCTTGACTACATCGGGGGGGCGATATCAAACCCGAAAAGACCACTCGTTGCTATACTTGGCGGAGCTAAGGTGTCAGATAAGCTTGGCGTAATATCAAACCTCTTGAAAATCTCCGATGCGATCATCATCGGCGGAGGTATGGCATATACATTTTTCAAAGCCGAAGGCGGAAAGATAGGCAACTCATTATGTGAGGATGGCGAACTTGAATCTGTGTTAAAGTGTAAAGAGGAAGCCTTAAAGCGCGGCGTTCGACTGTTATTGCCTGTTGATTCTGTCGCCGGAGCCGAGTTTTCAGGCGATACAGAAGCTCTGACTGTCAGCAGTGATGAAATACCTGACGCTATGATGGCCATGGATATAGGTCCGCGTGCAATTGCTGATTTTGCCGCGGAAATAAAAAGCGCAGGTACAATTGTTTGGAACGGTCCGATGGGTGTTTTTGAATTTTCAAAGTTTGCCGAAGGCACTCGTGCAGTTGCAAATGCGGTTGCCGAATCGGGGTCTATTTCGATAATAGGCGGCGGCGACTCAGCCGCGGCAGTTCGTAAGTTTGGTGTTGCGGACAAAATCACACACATATCCACAGGTGGCGGAGCCTCCCTTGAGTTTATGGAAGGTAAAATCCTCCCCGGCATAGCCTGCCTGTTAGACGCGTAGAGGAGAATATGATGAATAAAACACTCAGAAAAACAATTATTGCGGGAAACTGGAAGATGAACATGCTGGCGTCGGAAGTCAGCTCCTTCGCCGATGAGCTGACGCCGCTTGTTGTGGGATATAAGGGATGGTGCGATGCGGTTGTGTGTACGCCATTTGTCTTGTTGCCGGCCGCAATTGAAGCGTTAGGCAAAGGAGGCTTTGGTATTGGCGCACAGAATATGAGTCAGCATGAGTCGGGGGCCTATACGGGAGAGATATCAGCATCTCAGCTTGTCGATGTAGGTACACAATATGTTTTAATCGGTCATAGCGAAAGAAGAGAGTATTATGGTGAAACCGACGAATCGGTAAATCTTAAGCTAATTGCTGCGCTCAAGACTGCACTTTGTCCGATTGTCTGCGTTGGTGAAACACTTCTGCAGCGTGAAACCGGCATAACCTTTGAGTTAATGGCGATGCAAGTTAAAAGAGCGCTTTACAGCGTGTCAGCCGAAGATGTCCGCCGCACGGTCATTGCATACGAGCCGGTTTGGGCGATTGGCACGGGAAAAACAGCAACGCCTGAAGACGCGCAGGAAGTCTGTTGTGCGATACGAGGTATTGTCGAATCGCTGTATGATAAGAGCACGGCTGATGCAATATCAATCCTCTATGGCGGATCGATGAACGATAAGAATGCGTCAGAATTACTGGCACAGCCTGATATAGACGGGGGTCTTATCGGAGGGGCGTCTCTGAAGCCCGTATCTTTTGCGGCAATCATTGATGCAGCAAATCAGTAATGAGGTATATATGAAAGCAAACAAACCACTGGTTATGGTCATTATGGATGGGTATGGGCTGGCTGAGCCTTCCCCGGGCAATGCCGTTTCTAATGCGCAGACGCCAATTCTGGATGAGCTTTTCGGCTCATGCCCGAACACAATACTTTCCGCATCGGGAGAAGATGTCGGACTGCCTGACGGACAGATGGGAAACAGTGAAGTCGGGCATACAAATATAGGCGCCGGACGTGTGGTGTATCAAGACTTGCCAAGGATTACAAGGGATATAAAGTCGGGAGTTTTTTTTGAAAACGAGGCTATTGTGAAAGCGGTCTGCTCATGTAAGGACAATGACAGCGCCTTGCATCTCATGGGGCTTGTATCTCCGGGCGGTGTGCATAGTCATATTACACATCTTTTTGGATTGCTGGAATTGGCGAAGCGAAGAAATCTATCGAAAGTTTATATCCATTGCTTTATGGATGGGCGTGATGTTGCTCCTGACTCGGGCATAGAGTCTATTAAAGAGCTTGTTAATAAGTGTAAGGAATTGGGCGTCGGTAAGATAGCGACCGTGATGGGTCGTTTTTATGCGATGGACAGAGACAATCGATGGGAACGCGTTGAAAAAGCATATAACGCAATGGTATTTGGGGAGGGTGTATTTCAGTCAAATCCTGTAAAAGCCATGCGGGAATCATATGCTAACAAGAATTATGACGAGTTTGTCGAACCGGTGGTTTGCGACAAAGACGGCATGATAAGCCCGAATGATTCGGTCATATTTTTCAACTTCAGACCGGACAGGGCAAGGGAAATCACCAGAGCACTTGTTGATGTCGATTTTCAGGGGTTTAACAGACAAAACGGCTATTTTCCACTGACTTATGTTTGCATGACGCAGTACGATGAGGCAATTACCGGCGTCTATATTGCATATCCTCCGGATTTCCCCGAAAGCACATTTGGAGAGGTCATCAGTAAGCAGGGACTTAGGCAAATGAGAATAGCGGAAACTGAAAAGTATGCCCATGTCACTTTCTTTTTTAATGGCGGCGTTGAACAGCCATTTGAAGGAGAAGAGCGCATTTTGATACCGTCGCCAAAGGAATGTCCGACATATGACTTGATTCCGGAAATGTCCGCATGTAAAGTCGCTGATGCGGCAGATGCCGAGATTTTAAGCGGCAAGCATGATGTTATTATTATAAATTTTGCAAATTGCGATATGGTAGGGCACACAGGGGTGTATGCGGCTGCCGTTGCGGCGGTAGAGACAGTTGATGTTTGCGTAGGCAAAGTTAAAGATGCAACAATGAAAATGGGTGGCTTACTTATACTTACGGCTGATCACGGAAACGCTGAAGTTATGCTTGCACAGGACGGCATCAGCCCTCAAACGGCGCATAGTACAAATCCCGTACCTTTTATTATCTGCGGCGCAGATGTTAAGCTAAAGCCCGGCAGGCTGGCGGATATTGCTCCGACACTGCTTGAACTTCTGGAAATAGATAAACCCGATATTATGACGGGTGAAAGTCTGATAGCTCACAATAAATAGTATGCTAAATTATTATTAACATAAGGGAGAAAAATGAATGAAAGATTATTTGGAGATTATTGATGTAACAGGGCGCGAAGTACTGGATTCAAGAGGAAATCCAACTGTTGAAGCTGAAGTTTGGATTATGGATGGAAACGGCGGATTTGTGGTTGGGCGCTCAATGGTACCGTCAGGAGCTTCAACGGGTAAATTTGAAGCATGTGAGTTGCGTGACGGCGACAAAGAGCGTTATCTCGGCAAGGGGGTATTAAAGGCTGTATCCAACATCAATAATGATATATCCGATGCGCTGCTTGGGCATAACGCCCTGGATCAAGTTGCTTTAGACAAAGCTTTGATTGAACTGGACGGCACACCGAACAAGTCAAAGCTTGGTGCAAATGCAATACTCGGCACGTCTCTTGCATGTGCAATAGCCGCATCGAAAGCATTGAAAATACCTCTTTACCGCTATATAGGCGGGGCGTCGGCAAACACATTGCCCGTGCCGATGATGAATCTTCTAAATGGCGGCGCTCATGCCGATAACAGCGTTGATATACAAGAGTTTATGATTATGCCTGTTTCTGCCTGCAGCTTCCGCGAGGGGCTTCGTATGTGCGCTGAGGTATTCCATGCACTTAAAAATGTTGTACCGTCTTCCGGCGTTGGTGATGAGGGCGGTTATGCACCGAATCTGGCCGCTGACGAAGATGCGCTTATAGCACTGATGAAGGCCATAGAGAAAGCGGGATATAAGCCTTATGATGATATCAGGATAGCTATGGATCCTGCGGTTGCCGACTGGTACAATGAAAAGGATGGCTGTTATCATCTGCCTAAGAGAAAAACTGTTATGACAAAGCAGGATATGGTTGATATGTGGGTAAACTTCGTAGGGAAATACCCAATTATTTCAATCGAGGACGGCATGGCGGAAGATGACTGGGAGGGCTGGAAGATGATGACCGATGCCCTCGGCGGAAAAATACAGATTGTCGGCGATGACCTTTTTGTGACCAACACAGAGAGGCTCAAGAAGGGAATAGACCTTGGCGTGGCAAATTCGATTTTGATAAAGGTAAATCAAATCGGTACGTTGACGGAAACTCTTGATGCCATCCGTATGGCACATCGGGCAAAATATACCGCAGTTGTCTCTCATCGCTCAGGCGAAACTGAGGACACAACAATAGCGGATATCTCTGTTGCTGTAAACGCGGGACAGATAAAAACGGGCGCACCTTCCAGAAGTGACAGAGTCGCAAAATACAATCAGCTTCTAAGGATAGAAGAAACTCTCGGTTCTGCTGCGTATTATCCGGGAATCGACACATTTTTCAGCATAGGCGGATAAGCGGCGGCCATATCTTTTGAGTGTGCGACCGGGATGTTAGCTATGTGAAGTTATTTATCCGGACAATCTGAGTTTTTACGGCGGCGGGTCGGGTGGCGGCTGTTCGGGCGGTTGCTCGGGCGGTTGCTCGGGTGGTTGCTCAGGCGGCCGCTCGGGTGGCGGCTGTTCGGGTGGTTGCTCGGGTGGCGGCCTGTCGGGCGGCGGTTGCTCGGGCGGCAACTCCGATACGCCGGCCGGTGCAAAAATAAACCGCAGAACATTTCTTTCAGGGTCAGATGTCACCTGGATAGAGACAATTGATGGGCTGATAAGGATATAATCGGGTACCACCGGAGCGTGCGCCGTTACTTCTGCGCCTATTGCCGATTCATATGTCCATACGTAAAGGGTATTTCCGCTTTCATCAACCGCAACTACGGTGTATGTGACTGTTTCCTCTTCCCATCTGTTTTCTACAGGCTGGAGTGTAACATCGTCAGGTCTGTTAAACGACCTTGTCTCTAAATTTTCATGTATTGGTTCCATTATCATCTTCCATATTTGAGCGGCAGGATTACCGGAAGAAGTCATTCTTGCAGGGGTATCAAATCCGGTCCAAACTGCGGCAAGATAATATGGGGTGAAGCCAACAAACCAACGGTCTTGGCTGCCTTCCGATGTACCGGTTTTACCGGCAGCCGGCATTCTCGCCCCAAGATTGGCGGAACCTCCGGTTCCTGCGACGACAACATCAATTAACATATCTGTCATCCAATATGCGGATACATCGCTGATTGCCGGAAGCTCAACAGGCTCTGTATTATCGATGAGAATTTCACCATCATGATGGTATACCATTGAGAATGTCCTAAGCTCTACACGGTTTCCGGAATTTGGAAACATTGTGTATGCGGATGCCATTTCGCGGACTGTCGCACCGTGTGTAAGCTGTCCGGCAGCAAGCGGGGCATAATCGAAATCAGCCGGATCGAGATTAAAGCCGAGAGTATCCCTCATAAAAGTATACGACGCCTCAACAGAGAGTTGGTCAAGCACCATTGCGGCAACAGTGTTAATCGAATGGCGTATAGCAACTCTCACAGTAACCGGACCGCTGTATGTGCGGGTGGCGTTTCTTGGCAGCCATGTGGTTCCGGTCAGTTCAACATCAGGACTATCATTATACATTGTATCGGGCGTCAGCAGACCGCGGTCAAGCGCCGGAGCATATACGGCAATCGGTTTTATGGAAGAGCCGGGCGGCCTGCGTGTCTGTGTTGCCCTGCTCAGCAGCATATTACGAGTCTTTACACCAATTCCGCCGGAAAGGGCTTTTATTTCTCCGGTGTAAGGATCGGCTAAAATTACACCGGTCTGTAGCGGTTGGGCAGAGCCTGTAACTGTGGGAAGATTTTCGGGATTTTGATATAAATCATCGATAACTGCCTGCATCTCAAGGTCAATTGTAGCGATAATCCTCAAGCCTCCTGAAAACAAGTATCGCCGAGCTACTTGCTCTGAATAGCCTTGGGCAATCAATGCATTGATAACATCTCTTATAACCGCCTCTTCAAACCATGTGTAGACTACTTGCTCGGCAACATCTTCGACGCCACGCTGGAAATTGAGCGGGGCGCGGATAGCCTGCCGCAACTCCTGTTCACTTATGTATCCGAGCTCATGCATCCTGTGCAGGATTATTTCTTGTCTTTCCTTATTATTAGTTCTGTTTGCATAGGGGCTGAATCTGGACGGATTGTTGGTAATTGCTATGATGGAGGCTGCTTCCGGAAGCGTGAGCTCAGTAACGTCTTTATCAAAATAATAGTCGGCAGCGGCGCCAATTCCATAGGTGCCATGCCCGAAGTAGACATAGTTTAGATAGAGCCCGAGTATTTCTTCCTTACTAAACTGCCTTTCGTATTCGAGCGCTCTAAAGATTTCTTGCAGTTTGCGCTGAACCGTGACATCATCCTCATGAGTCAAATTTTTAATCAATTGCTGAGTTATCGTCGAACCACCGAAAGTGTCACGCATGCCGAGGAACATATTCATGAATGCGCCGGCTGTTCTGTACCAGTCAACTCCATTATGCTCCCAGAAACGATGATCTTCAATGGCAACAACGGCATCTATCAAATGTTGCGGAAGCTCATCAAAATCAACCCATCTTCGGAATTCTGTGCTTTGAATGGTGACAAGTTCTTCTTCCCGACCGGTTTCAGGATTGACAGAATATATAACGCTTGAGCGCGCCATAGTAAAATCAGCCGGGTTTATTTCAAGTCCGGTGGCGAGATTGGTTCTGATATAATGAACAAAGAAACATGCAAAAATTATTGCTGTTGTGATGGCAATAAGGGCAACTGTACCTGCGACCTTAAGACCAATGAAAAAAACATCACTGGCAATCCAAAAAGTGTTCTTGATGACTTTCTTTGCTATTCTTTTAACTTTTACTGAATCCATTGCCGCCTCTTGTTCGATGAAAAATCATATTGCTAATGTCTTATAGTCATGGTATAATGATACCGTTATGATATCGACGCTGCATGTCATTATAACACATTTTATACAATAATTCAATTTTTTGTGGAGATGTAATTATGAGCGGTGAGTTTGGCAGTGACTTTATAACAATTTCTGACGACGATGGAAACGATTATGTTTTGGAACATCTCGACACCATTGAGGTAGAGGGCACTTTCTATATGGCCTTTTTGCCGACAGATGTAGATGAAGAAGATGAGGATTTTGGACTGGTAATACTTAAAGTCATAGATGAAGATGGAGAGGACGTCTTAGTATCAATCGATGATGACGATTTTCTGGAGCATCTATTCAGCTTGTTTACAGAACGTCTGCCGGACAGCGACACAGATGACTAGAGTAGCGTCTCACAAATTCTTGCGGCATCTTTAAGTCGGTCAGTCAAACCATCCCTGCCTTGTGCGTGATAGGTCTTTTTAAACCCACATTTCTCATAAGGGACGCCGGAACTCTTCCTGTGAATTGCAGGCCTCCCGAGCCGTGCTTGACACGGTTTGGATGTTGGAAGCAGCGCAGCAGGGAGGAGGCAACCCACCTGCCCGATGGTGCAGGTTATAAATGGGCTTACACGGCACGGCGGGGTATTGATTAGCAGATGGGCATGTTTCTATCGGAAATATGCCCGTTTTGGTGAGTTATAGCGATTGAAATATAGATTTAGTAAATTTAAATGGAAAGTTGGCGGTTGTATGAGCGGTTTTTGCGGATTCACAAATGAGATACCCGGCGGGGGCAACAGGTCGGTAATTGAAAACATGATGGGGCGTATTGCGCACCGCGGGCCTGATTCATCCGGCGTGCACACAGATTCTGATATTACTCTGGGTGCGGTGCGCCTCGGATTTTTAGATTTGGAGGGCGGCGGTCAGCCGATGTATAATGAAAATTGCAGCCTTGTCATTGTATATAACGGCGAGGTTTACAATTATAAGGAATTAAAGGCTGAATTGGCAGCTAAAGGGCATGAGTTTTCAACCTCATCAGATACAGAAGTGCTGCTGCATCTGTACGAGGAATATGGCGAAAAAATGTTGACAATGCTTCGCGGGATGTTTGCTTTTGCCATTTATGACTTAAAATCAAAAAAGTTATTCTGCGCACGTGATTTTTTCGGTGTAAAACCATTTTATTACAGCATAATCGGAGATAATTTGCTTTTTGGATCAGAGATAAAATGTTTCCTTGAATATCCGGAGTTTATAAAGGAATTAAACCCGGTAGCTCTGGAAAATTACTTAACATTCCAGTATTCTGTTCTTCCGGAAACTTTTTTCAAAGGGGTCTATAAACTTCCGCCGGGGCATTATATGTTATTTGAAAAAGGAAATCTCAGTATAACAAAGTATTTTGAGCCGCGGTTTGAGCCTGTGGAGATGGAGCTTGAACAAACGGTTGCGACCATTGACGATGCTGTGAGGGAGTCCATACTTAAACATAAAATCAGCGATGTTGAAGTTGGTACTCTTTTATCGAGTGGTGTTGACTCAAGTTATGTAGCAGCATGCTCAGGTGATATAAAGGCATTTACCGTGGGCTTTGATTATGATAACTATAATGAAATAGGATACGCAAAAAAGCTGGCAGATAACCTTGGGATAGAGCATTTTTACAAGACGATAACAACGGATGAATACTGGCAAGCGCTACCGGTTGTGCAATATTTTATGGATGAGCCGCTTGCTGACCCGGCGGCGGTTGCCCTCTACTTTGCTTGCAAGCTGGCGAGCGGCCATGTGAAAGCGGCGATGTCGGGCGAAGGTGTCGATGAGTTTTTCGGCGGATATAACATTTATAAAGAGCCTCTGGACTTGGCTGCGTTAACGAAGCTCCCAATGCCGCTGCGAAAGTTTCTCGGGCGTTTGGCGGCAATGATTCCTTTTGCTATCAAGGGTAAGAACTTCTTTATTCGCGGGTCTAAGACAGTCGAGCAGCGGTTCATTGGCAACGCTCGTATTTTCAGCGTCAAAGAGCGCGAAAAACTTCTAAAAAAACCGACAGGCAATTATCCGCCGGAGCAAATTACTAAGCCGCTTTATGACAGCGCAACTGCATATGACGATATCACTAAGATGCAGCACATAGACATACATCTATGGATGGTCGGAGACATCTTCCTCAAAGCGGATAAGATGAGTATGGCACATTCTCTTGAACTACGTTCTCCACTTGTTGATAGTGAAATCTTCAAGGTCGCATCAAAGATTCCGACGCCGCTGCGGGTAAATAAGTCAGCGACAAAATACGCGTTCCGTATGGCAGCGCGAAAGTATCTGCCGGACACAATTGCTGACAAGAAAAAGCTCGGTTTTCCCGTGCCGACTCGCGTTTGGCTGCGTGAAGATAAGTATTACGACAAAGTTAAAGAAGCATTTAACGGCACAGACGCAAAGTTGTTTTTTAACACGGATGAATTGATACGACTGCTTGATGCGCATAAATCAGGAAAAACAGACAATGGCCGCAAGATCTGGACGCTCTATATGTTCCTGATATGGTACGGTGAGTATTTTGGAGATACCGCGTAAGATACAATGGGCTGGATATATTTTGAGAAAAAACAGAAAATTCTTGCAATAGCGTTAATTATGAAGTATAATCCAGTTTCGGTGTAATAATTTTTATGCCAGGGCTTGAATAAAACTTGAAGAAACAATAAGAAGGATTGACAAACTCATGAGTGGAATGTTTGACCAAAAACAAGATAAAGCAAAACGCAAGCTGGTAAGGACAAAGCAAGAGGAAAAAGCAAACAAAAAAACCAGAAAAACCGCAATAATAGTAATCACGGTGATGTTGGTTTTGTCGATCAGCGCAATGCTGCTTAACTCAGGTTTTTTACGTCGCATCGTGCCTGTAGTGACGATTGACGGAGTTAGTTTCTCAGTGGCGGAGTTTGAGTACTTCTTCAACTCCGAGTATATGGATTACATCAACTTTTTGCAGCAGTTTCAAGGGATGATGGGTCCGGGGCCTGATTCTGGCAGACCTTTATCAGCACAGATACATGATCCGGAGACCGGCCAGACGTGGGCTGATTTTGTCACGCAAATGACGCTTGAAAGAATGACAAACCTTGTTTCCCTCTATAATGCGGCCATTGATGCGGGATTTGAGCTTTCTGAAGAACAGCTTGCGGAGATTGAAGCCGATATTGATATGTTAGAGGTTCAAGCTATGATAAACCAATTTCCGACGACTTTGAGTTTTCTTCAGCAAGTGTTCGGTACCGGTATGAATGAGAGAGTGTTCCGAGATATACAAAAATTTATTGCGCTCGCTTCTTTGCATAGCGAGCATGTGCGCGAATCCTTTGAGTTCTCGCCTGAAGAGCTGGCAAGCTATTATGATGAGAACAGGGATGAGCTTGATGTATTTAACTATAGGCAGTTTACGGTGAATATGGAATATATTGATGAGGAAGAGTTTATTGATTCAGATGAATATGAGGCTGCCAGGGAAGTCGCCGCGACAGATGCGCGTTTTTTGGCTGCGTCAATTGCCGAAAGAATCAATAGTGAAGACAGTTTTAATGCTGAGGCAATGGGATACAGTGTGGATTACATGGACGTGGCGTCTACGCTCCGTACAGTTCAGGGCAGCAGGCTTGATGCTGATGCTATAGACTGGTTTGTCGATGACTCCCGTACTTACGGAGATGTCACAATTGTTGACTCAGAGAACGGAAGCAATATAATTTTATTTATTTCGCGTGATGACAACAACTATCGGACCGCAGGCATGCGGCAGATACTTATTTCATCGGCGTTTGTCGATCCCGAAGAATTTGAGTTAGGGGAAGATGACCCTGAATATATGTTGGCTGTTGAGCATGCGGAAAATGAAGCGCACGAGCGTGCAGAGCTTGTCCGATCTCTTTTTATTGCGGAAGGGGAAGATGAGGCTGCGCTTACTTCATTGTTAGAAGAGCATTCGGATGATAGGACAGAGGGAGGGTACTACCCTTATATCGCAAAATTTTCCTATCGCAGCTCATATATCAATGTAGTTAAGCTTGTTCCGGAAATAGAGCAGTGGTTGTTTGATGAAAATCGGGTGACAGGCGATTGGGAACTCATATTCACAGAGGCATTTGGATATCATCTGGTTTATTTCACCGGGTTTGGCGAGTTGTTCTTCGAGCTTATGGTTGACGATATTTTGCGGACAGAAAGCCATACCGAGTGGGTGGAAAGTCTGCCGCTTGGTGAGCCTGTGCGATATTTTTCATTTATTCTGGTGCATACTTAAAATTAAATATGTGTAGTTAACAGATAAGGATGGCTTTCATACAGAACAGTTAATATGGTTTGCTCCGAATACGAGGTGTTAGCAAATGAAGTTACGACATATTCCAGGCGGGACAAAGTTAGTTGTTCACGAAGAATTACAGAATAGAGCGACCAGCGACGAATATGAGGCGGTTATGCGTTATTATGAAAGCGATGAACTGATTGTTGTACAGTGTCCTTGGCTTTACGAGAATTATGACAGATTGAATCTCGGCGCAAAGCTTAGTGTTAGCTACGTCACTGAGACGGTGGTTCACACATTCACCGGGATTGCTAAGGAAAAACTGCGAAGCAACGGGCTGGTTATGATTGAAAAGCTGACGGATATTGAGGCAAAAAGCCGTCGTCAGTTTGATCGGGATGAGATTCGCATAAAAGTCAATGTCTATGGCATACCGGAATCAAAGGCTCTGTCCGCATCAGTTGAAAAGTCTGCGGGAGCTTCTCCTGACTTAGCTGATATTTCTTTCGACATAAGCCCGGGCGGTCTATGTATTGTAACAAACACGCTTTTGAGTTCCAAACATGACCCGTATTATCTTATCGAGTTTGAGCTGACTGAAAAAGACAGATTTTTGATTCCTGCTAAAACCGTTCGCAAGTCCAACTACCCACATACCAGAATCGGAAGATATGACTACGGCTTTCAATTCTTGTTCGATAGTATACCTGAGGAGAAAACAAGACTAACAAGAGCTATACTGAGCAAAAAACTAATGCACAGATAAGAACGGGATTGATGCTGAAATTATATGCATTGCATACCAAAATAAAGAAAACAGGACAGGGTAAATACTCTGTCCTTAGTTTTGCGGATTATTATTTTAATCAAATAAAGCCGATATGACGGATGGCGCAAGTTCGTCCCGATACTGTTCCACCAGATATTCGGGCTTGCAACCCTGCTCAACACCAAGTTTTTTCAGCAGTTGATTATAGTTTTTTGAAGGCAAGGCCGAGAGCTTTTTCGCTGCCAGCGTCAAGACATCGTCGAGTGCGTCTTGCTTTACTTTATCTATTAGCTTACCTGACTGATCTTCAGCAAGGCTTGTAAGCATTGCTGCTCTTTTCTCAATCTCAAGTGAACCACTCTTCACGCAGTTCCAATAAGCTTCCTGTTCATTTTGAGAATACAAGTCAATTATTCGCGCCGATTCCTTGTTCGCTTCCACAGCTATATCACGGCATTCTTTCTCAGATTCGCTTTTTATATGTTCAAGTATCTTTTCAAAACCCTGCATAAACAAGATGGATTCCCTTCAAAATGTTGTATTGCGGTGATTTGGAGGTCATGCCAAACGCTCTTTCTCAAGCGGCTCAAAAATTTTGCGCACACCGCTGCGAAGCTTTCCGAATACTCGGGGATATTTGATATAAACCGGTAACTCATCAATTTCGTGGGGAAGCGGATCCTCATATGACCAGGCGCAAATAAATTCGGAGAGGGCTGACTCCAGTTTTGATTCAAAATCCGCAGGAATCCATCCTACCAGTGTATAGGTATACTGAGTTGTGAGCAAGACGATGTTTTCCTTGTTGGCATCATACGAATCAAGTGCCAGAACTTCTCGTTTGACAAAGGATGTCAGTTCCGCAGGTTCAAGTGTCACTTCCGGTTCTATAGGTTCAACACAGCCTAAATCAATCAGTGCACTTAAAGCATTTACAAGATCCGTATGTGAAACAATAAGGCAAAGCTTTCTCATACCCGCCAATAAAACTCAGTCCTTTCCTTGTGGTATTGTAATACCGGAATTATACGCTAACAAGCCTTTCAAATATGCGTTGCGCAACTGTGTCCATGCGCTTTTCAGCACGAGCCCGCATTGTAGCCAGACGATTTTCTGTTGAAGATGCAAGCTCTGCGGCAAATTCCATAGCTTTGCGGTCTGATTCTTTCTTTAATCTTTCGACTTCGGCTTTAGCTCGCTCGATAGAAGCCGACACAGATTCTTCGCCGCGCATCTGCTCACTCATAAGCGATTCCTTTGATTTATTGAGCACAATAAGTTTAACTTGGTTCGCTTCATACTCAGCAGCAATTATATGCTTAATTGAATCGACAAGCAATTGGAACACCTCCGCTAAAAATTACCTCAGCACTGATTCACTGACCGGTAACAAATGTACTAACATCAATATATCACATCTGTCGCAAATTTGACAAGTAAATGTAGGTATTGTAGAATAATTATATCTAATGGTGTTGCCGTTGAGCGGTAACCTATTAGCAGTTTGTGATAAAAAGGAGCAGATCGTGGGAAACAGTCGCAAGAGAAGGTTTGGTGACAGACGCGATGGCAGGCGTATCAGAAAACTTGACCCTTTTAATGCCATAACGCCGTTTATAATGAAAGAGAAGAGTGAAGCCAGCAATTACTTTTCCGAAGCGCTTGAAGTAAATGAAATCGAGTGTTTTCTGAGAGACAAGAGAATAAACGGTTTTCCGGGAATGGGGCTGTTACATGTTTTCATAGCAACTTACATAAGAACCGCCGCGCAGTATCCGGCTATAAATAGATTTTGCTCCGGACAGAGAATATATGCACGGGATAATGTCGAGTTCATGATGGCTATCAAAAAACAGCTCCGAATTGATGCCGGAGAGACATCAATAAAAATCGCATTTGACCGCCGGGCAACAATTGACGACGTCTACTATAAGTTGGGCGAGGAAATAAACAAAGTAAGAAATGAAGGAACCGCAACGAGAACTGACAAGCTTGCCGCTATGTTTATGAAATTGCCAAGGGTTATTTTAAGGATTACAGTTTCATTTTTAAAGTTTTTGGATTATTTCGGAATGCTGCCCAAGTTTATTATTGAAGCAAGCCCGTTCCATGGGTCTTTCATAATAACTGATATGGGTTCCGTCGGTCTTTCGGCTATTTACCATCACTTATATAACTTTGGAAACTTGCCTGTGTTCATTGCGCTTGGCGCGAAAAAAAAGATACGTGAACTAAACATCGCAGGAGAAGCTATTGTCAAAAAATATATTGATTTCAAGCTTGTTGTCGATGAGCGCATATGCGATGGATTTTACTTTTCACAGGCGTTTAAGCTCTTTAAAGACTTGCTTAAGAACCCGCAGACACTCAACGACCCACCCGTGCAAGTAGTCGAAGATATTGAGTAAGTGGCGAGTATTTGCGGCACACCGAACCAATGGAATGCTGTGTTAAATAGTGTAAACCACATTATGCAAAATGGGTAGAGCTTCTTTTCATTCTCCAAGTAATCTGTTCAGTTCATCTCTAAAGGAATTTATGTCCCGAAACTGTCGATAGACAGAAGCAAACCTGACATAGGCAACTTCGTCAAGGGCCTTTAACCCATTCATAATCATCTCGCCAATAACTGCCGATTTTATCTCCCTTTCGAGGAAATTCTGAAGTTCCTGCTCGATTTCATCAGCAACCCCTGTCAGTTCGGCAAGTGAAACGGAACGCTTTTCGCAGGCTCGTAGCATACTGTTTATCAGTTTTTGCTTATCGAATGTCTGTCTGCTGCCATCCTTTTTTATAACTATCAGCGGCAGACGTTCGACGATTTCATAGGTGGTAAAGCGCTTTTGGCAACTCAAACACTCACGGCGGCGACGTATAGTTGCCCCTTCTTCTGCCGGTCTTGAATCAACAACTTTGCTCTCGGAATACCCGCAAAAAGGACATTTCATTGACTTATTTCATTCCTTCCTTAACAAGAGCTTTGAAAATCGGGGTAAATCTCCGATAGCGCTACCTTTCTCCCAAGCTCTCCGGTGTAGTGTGTATACT
>Ga0209755_10003182_pt1 | contig 20985 bp, 10 predicted proteins | sample TergutCo191P1_FD_187301 | JGI IMG/M metagenome (GOLD analysis project Ga0209755, IMG submission 187301) | Cornitermes sp. P1 segment gut microbial communities from Petit-Saut dam, French Guiana - Co191P1 (SPAdes) (version 2) | ecosystem: Host-associated > Arthropoda: Insects > Digestive system...
GTTTTGTTTTTGTAGTAGACTATTGATACCATAGGCTTAGCTTCATATGTATAATTCGGGTTCAATTATACATATGTTTTGGTTGGTTGTCTGAATAGTTTATGACTTATTTTTAAAAACACTTGTAATTCTAAGAGTTTTTACAACCTATGTATAATTAACACGGGATTTTAGGGCGTAATTAATTTTTTTATGTTTCAAACCGGTTTTCTAGTAGAAAAAAATGTAAAACTCAGATTACTGTCTGTATTAAGTGCTATGTTCTTTTGTTATTTGAATTCTGGTTTGCGTTTGAACGTTTTCAATAGTTGCAACATGTATTATTGACCTAGTATTAAATTTGTGAATAATGTGGCAATGTTTGATGTTATTATTCATAATCTCTGAGGCAATCTAAACACATACGTTACAACATATGCATATATATCGCCACACATTATTTTTTTAAAAAAAATTGGAGAAATAAAAATATGAACCGTCTCACAACACACCTAAAACTTAACTCACAAAAAAACTCTAAAAACATATTTTTGATTCTTGGTGCATTGTTATTTATTTTAATGATGCTTTTTTCACTATTTTTTATGTATGATAATATTTTCCCATTTGCTTCTGGTAAGAATTCTGTCACAAGTGATGCCGGTTTTTTGCTTGACCTGACACCGCGTTATGTTGGTCTAACTGGTGGAAAATTCATCACGCCGATCACCCCGCCTGATGTTGAGTCTATACCTATATCCAACAGAGAACAGTTAGCTGCAATAGATAGAACACGACAGGAAGCCGAAGAGGGTCCCGACCATTTGAAAGACTATCATCTTGACGGAATATATCATTTGGTTAATGATATCTATTTGTCTGATGCAGAATGGGTGCCAATTGGAGATAATGCGCCACTTGAAGGACTGGATGGTATTAACGGTTTTAGGGGGTCATTCGATGGACAAGGGTATGTAATACATGATTTAGTGATTACAAGTACTGCTTATGAAGTTGCTGGATTATTTGGCTCAGTTTCAGGTGCACAAATAAAGAATGTTGGACTTGAAGATGTAAATATCAATATTTCTCTTAAACAGATTTATGTTGATTACTATACTGATCTTCGTATGGGTGGTATTTGTGGTGCCGCCTATGAAACAATTATTGACAATTGTTATGCAACAGGTTCTGTCTCAGTTGAAGCGACGTCTGATTTTTCTTTTTCATATGTGGGTGGAATTTGTGGTGACGCTGATTGGATGAGTACCCTAAGTAATTGTTATAGCACATGTGCTGTCTATGCTTGTTCTCCTTATTCTTTTTACCTTTATAGTGATTCTGGGTATTCTTCTGCAGGCGGTATTTGTGGCAGAGCCTATGGGGAGTTAAATAATTGTTTCAATACAGGTACTATTGTCTCTACTACTTTAGCGGGTGGTATTTGTGGTGACAATCGGTGCGGTTTAATAAGTAATTGTTATAATTCTGGTTTTATTTCTGCCTCTTATAGTGCAGGTGGAATTTGTGGTGTTTTTAGTAAAAACTACTATTTTGATGTTGTTTGCTCCATACATAATTGTTATAATGAAGGCGTTGTTTTCTCTTCTGCTGATGATGTTGTTTCCTCTTCTGATGACATTGAATGGAGTTATTATGTGTGCTGTGTTTTGTACTCTGGCGGTATTTACGGTTATGGTGGTGGTGGTGATGTTTATGATTGTTATAATATGGGTTCTGTTTCTGCTTCCGCTGTTTCTGTGGCTTCTGAAGCATATGTAGGTGGTATTTGTGGTGTGGGTGATGGAACTATCCGTAATTGCTATAATATCGGTGATATCTCGGTTGAGTCTGAGTATGATTTTGAGTTTAAGTATGATTATGAAGTTTCGTACGATTCTATGATACGAGTAGGTGGAATTTGTGGTGAAGCTGGTAACATAGACATAAATGATTGTTATAATGTGGGTTCTGTTTCTGCTTCTGCAGTTTCTGAATATTCTGTAGCAAATGCAGGCGGAATTAGTGGTGTTGCCTACTGGGGATCATTCATTAATAATTGTTATAATAATGGTGCTATCTTTACATCTGCTGGTGATATTTATACGGGCGGTTTAATCGGCTTTGGTTATGGTGGTACGGTGGTGGATTGTTATGCTACGGGTGATGTGACTGCTACTGGGTCTTCTGAGTCTTTTGCTGGTGGATTGGTTGGTTATAATGATAATTATGGTACGATGCAGAATTGTTATGCTACGGGTGATGTGACTGCTACTGGGTCTTCTGTTTATGTGGGCGGTTTAGTTGGTTATAGTTGTTATGAGGGCGTGTGGAATTGTTATGCTACGGGTGATGTGACTGCTACTGGGTCTTCTGAGTTTTTTGCTGGAGGCTTAATTGGTAATAATAGTTATTATACTGTGTGGAATTGTTATGCTACGGGTGATGTGACTGCTACTGGGTCTTATTATATGTCTTTTGCTGGAGGCTTAATCGGTTGCAATGGTGGTACGGCGGTGGATTGTTATGCTACGGGTGATGTGACTGCTACAAGTTCTTCTGAGTCTTTTGCTGGAGGCTTAATCGGTTATCGTGCTGGAGAGGGTAATGTATATAGATGCTATCGTCTTTCTTCTCAGATAATTATAGGTGATATGATAGATGATGTTGGTGTACCTCTTACGTCTGAGGAAATGCAGAATAAGCAATCATTTGTTGACTGGGATTTTGATGAAATTTGGGCCATTAGTTCCAAGATAAATGAGAGATATCCGTATCTTCGAAGTTTAATTACATCATATGGTGAAGTGCCACGTGACCTTAGTATCCGTGAGCATAGTAAGAATGTAGAAATTTCTGAGGGGAGTAAAGCGGTGATTTTTCTAGATAGTCCTGCGCATAGTGCTCTTATGGAAGCTGGTATACGATATAATGTAAAGGTTTGGGAATACACTGGAAGTCAGAAGATAGCGGATTATACAGATACACCCATATGGACAAATGTAGAGCAACAACAATCTGGAGCCTCCGTTAATATTGATGCCTCCACATTCAGTTTGGCAAATACCGCAGACGGGATAGCAAAATACTTTGTTTATGTGTATTTTGACGACGGCACATCAATAGAAGGTGATACCGCCATTTTGACAGTTATACCTCGCTTATTGTATGTTGTGTTTGATAATTATGCCGTGTACAACGACGCTACAGTGAAATCAGTGCCGATTTCATGGACTGCAACCGGTTCGGGAAATATAGAAATATCTGTCAAAGTAAATGGGGTAGAGCTACAGGTCAACCCAAACGGAAGAAGCGTTACTGTTGAAATTGATTCATCGGAATCCAACATACAGAAAGAGTATGTGGTCAATGTAACAGCTACAAATCAATACGGTGGATTTTACACAAGTAGCGCAACCTTTTATGTTTACAATAATAACGCATTGACAAACGCATTTGGATCCCTAATTGTTATTGATAATACACATAAAGTTGTGGGTAAGACCAACGCTGAGTTGCTTAATATACGCGATGACTTGACATTGGTGCATTCTATTCAGCTTGACTCAAACATTTTTGCATGGTCTGAAACCGATGACAAGTTGACCTGGCAGATTGATAATGATGCTATTGCGAACGTATATTATCTAGATGTCAGCGGTTGGGTGAAAGCCGTACCGAATTTGGCGCTATCCCCTTTTACGCCTATACGAGTTATCGGCAATCAAAATGGTCAAACAACGCTGACGGTTACGCATGCCAAAACGGGAATGTCTTTAAATGTTCCCGTTTCAGTCACCACATTAAAAGACCAGTTATATTGCATCAAAACCGCTCCAGGTCAGGCGGCGGTACTCACTTATACCAATGGAAATAATGAACCTAAGGTATTGGATACAAGCATTACAAGTGTTTATGGCGCACGTGGTGCTTTTGGTGAGGTTGCAATTTACGAGCCAAAGGGTATTGCCAGCGATATCTCAATACAATCTACAGTGGGTGATGACAAATGGATCGGCACAATTAAGCAAACTGCCCTTGTAAGCGGCGAAACAAGCGGGCAGTATCCCATGAACAACATCAAACTGACGTTGTTGTCCAATATCGTTTTATACGCTGTTGAACCCAGTGGCAACAGGTATCAAGGCGAAGTCCAAATTACGGGTGGTTTATTCATAAACGACATGTATGTGCTTTCGTCTCAAATAACTAGTCAGAAATATAATAGCCATACTGATGGAACAGGACGTATTTTTCTCCAGTTGAATACAGATAGTTTTGGCGTGATAAATGCTCGGGACACGTATAGATATGTGTTTGAAATCCGTTTCTTGAGTGGGAACTATGCGCCTATGATCATCGAGATCGACGCGCTTTACGATTCCCGAGAAGCTTTACAGAGCAATATTTTTACTCTACGACTTCGCAGTTGGGATAGAACAAATCCTGTGACATACTTGTATAATGGTGTAGATGTGACACAGGAAAAGGGTACTATTGGACTAACTGATGAGAATCCAACAGGAATGTTGATAGCACGTGCCGTTCTACCAGATAACAAACCCCTTACAAAAGCACAGATTATTGGAATTGACAACAGTATTGTTACGGGGCAGAGTTTCACAGTTATTGACAAATTACCCTTTTTAACGGATATTACGTATGTAGACATTCGTTGGGATTTGAATAAAAACACGATACCCGTTGGAGGAGCATCGCGTAGCTTTAATGTTATCTTCACATATGCGGATGGAACCTCTCGGACAGAAAAAATGCCGTTCGCAATATCAAACACCGTTGGAATGAAGGCTAAAGCCGACGAGGCATCATATTTAGTAATTCCAGTAAGTGCACAAGTTATGACTACAAATGCTTTGGGAACGGCAAGAAATGTTCCACTGTTTCCAAGACCTCTTCCAGTGGTAAGTCTTAACGTTAAGGAACTTGACTTTAATGTTGCTATCGAGGCGACCGTTGATCCTGAGATATATAAATTATATGGGTATGTCGGTGGGTCAAATTTCGTGGTAAGCAATCCTATCATTAGTGTCCAGAAATATGCGACTGAGCCGTCTTTTTGGAATGAATATACTGCCATCAAAAATGATATTCTATTACAAAACCTGCAGGTTGGTGGTTTTAGTCTTGTATATAAGCCAAGTAATTCACTTGAATTTGAAGCTAGTCATTCTCTTACTAATTTGGAAGCATATGTCGAGGGTTATTTGAAATGGAATCCTGAAAAAAACAATTTTGATCTGATTATAACGGATGGGGATATGATTGGTGGTGTATCCGTTAGTTTTAGTGTCTCGTACTCATTTCCTATAATCCCTCAGGTGGGTCTCCATGGGTCGGTAGGCGTTGAAACGGGTATTAGCAATGAGTTTAGTATGGCTGTATATAAAACAAATGAAATAATGGTTACCAATGAATTTGTTATTTATGATAAATTATTTGGAGGACCAAACATCGATTGGGTGTTGTTAAAGGGTGGTGTTGATGTATATGCAAAAAACTCGTGGAATCTCGAATATGGTTCTCGCTATGATGTTGATAGTAGAACGGCAAGGCAAGCTAGCAGATATTCAAAATCTGTGTCTGCTGGTGTTGAAGGTTGGGGGTGGGCTGGATTGGATATAAAAATATGGACCTTTTGGAAGACTTATTATGTAAGAGTTACGTTGGTAAGTTTTCGTGATACCTTGTGGTCAGACCACCAAGTTCTATACTCGATAAATCTTGACGGCGATACATCTATATGGAATAATAGAGGTGTGACGTCTTTATCAACTCCTGTCTCTTTGTTTAATGAAATTGATATGAATTCATATAACGATGGTTTTCTCTTGCCGCAGGGTATGGGATCTCTGACGCAACCGGTTTTGTTCTCATCAATTCCTACTTATCCCGAAAATGATTTGGGTGCAGTTATTGCAGGTGATAATACTTTCGCAGCAGCTTCATGGGTGAGTTTAAACCCTCGTGTGAGTGCAGATTATTTGGATGCGTTGGAAGGTGTTGATGAAATAAGCAGTTCTGAGCTGATAAGTTTTGCAAATCAGTTTGAGATATCTGTAAGTGTATATGATGGCACAATATGGTCTGACCCGCCTTTAATGTTGACAGATAACCACCTATCAGATAGTAGTCCAGTTGTTGCAGTTGACTCGGTAAATAACAGGGCAGTTGTTGTGTGGCAACGTTTAATGTTACATGATGATGGCGCTGATGGGCTATATGCAACAACAGAGTTGTGGTATAGTGTATATGATAACGGTGTCTGGTCAACTCCTTCTCGGCTGGATTATATGGGTGATAGCTGGCTTGCAGAGTATCAGGTTGCTATGAATAGTGCTGGGTTTGCTGTTACCGTTGGCACAAGCGATGAAGATACCGGTGATGTTACGGCTTACTTTGTAGATTGGTCTGATAACATCACAAAAACTGCTCTGACAAACAGAAACGCTTTGAATGTCAACCCACAGATCGTTGCATCACAGAACGGTTTCTATCTCTCATATTACAGCTATTCAGAAGACGGAAACGATATTGTAGTAAAAAAGATGTCCAATGATGGAACCGTAGATAATCAGGCTACGCTTAGCGTAAATGCGGTGTCTGGTGTGAGTGTGTTGAATCCTACGATGGCATATCTGTTGATAGGCAGTGATGATAATCAGGCGGCGATTATTTGCAGGGCGTATGACTTCACAGTACAGGGTGATGCTATCTATGCGCTCAAGATAACAGAGTCAGGCGGAAAACTATCAATGAGCGCTCCAATGACAGTGGTGAAACCACAGAGCGGCTATTGGCTGGAGATAACCGGAGGCGAACTAAATGGGAACAGCATTATAGTGGAATACGCGGAAATGCAAGAATCAGATGGTTCAATAGATCCTGATGATATCATGATTTGCACAACACCGCCGATACCTTTTGAGAATACAATCTTATGTGGACATTGGTTTAACAATCTCGACGTTATGGTTAACAACGATCTGGTAGTCACCTTCGGTGTGGCAAACACAGGTATGGATATCATTAATTCGGTAGTAATTACAGTAGACGGAAAGACCTACGTGACCAGTAATGACTTGATTCAACCCGGTGCTATCTCAGCGTTTGATGTGACCTTGCCTGTTGGTGCATCGCTCAAGGACTTTTCTTATACAATTTCGGTTGTTTTTACAAACGGCGATACTAATTCATACACAGATACGTTGGCATTAGCCAAACCGGATGTTTCTATTGGAAAAATAACAACACTTGTAGTCGAAAAAGGGCAACGCGAGTTCTCTATTAACCTGTTTAACGATGGTTACATACCTTTGAGCAGCACAGGATATGAAGTACGACTGTCATTTTTCGAAGACCCAAAATGCACAATCCCAGCCACAGGAGTGATTGGGCAAACGAGCATCACCTCTTTGGAAGACTTGACACTTATAGATGAGGGCGGACTTAATCTCCACTACAGATATACCATTCCCGCTTCATTGTTGGAAGACGGTGAGATCCCATATTTGGGCGCTTGGTTGTATGTACGGGCAGAAATCTGGAACGGAAATACTTTCGTGGAGCAACACAACTATTTAGCCAATCAGATTGCCTTTGGAATGAACAGCTTGATCCGATACGGAGAACCAACAGTTGTGATTACAGCAGATACCGAACTTGGAACAACTGGAACAATAGCCCATCTGCATATCATCAACCGTTCCATGCAACCTTTAAACGTTGACGCAGGCACAATTAAAACTCTCTTGCATGATGTAGACGGAAATGTAATAGAAACTCAATTCGTTAAATTGACAAACAGCTTATCCGCAGAAGATACCACAACGCAAAGCATTCAATTCAGCAAAAACGGCGCATATGTTTTAGCTGTATTTGTAGACGATTCTTCAATAGTTACGTTGAGCGGAGTTGTTAAATATCCAAGTTCCATAATCCCAGCAACTGTTTCATTGTACGATAGTGACCTAAATTTTGTCGCTTCTACAGAAACCGCTCTGGATGGTTCTTATGTGCTTTCTGCTCCTGAAGGAACTGGTTATATCTTGAAAGTCACAAAGCCTGGGTACTTGTCATACACTATAAAAAATCTAAGCTTTACTGACGATCAGAGTATTGGTGTGGTTGATTTGTCGGTTTTGGGTGGTGATGTTAATGGTGATGGTGTTGTTGATGGGACGGATTTGACGTTGTTTCTTAGTGCGTATGGTGTTGGTGTGGCTAGTGCAGAGTTTCCGTTTGTGGATCTTAATGGTGATGGTGTTGTTGATGCAACAGATTTAACTATCTTTTTGGCTGGTTATAATAAAATAAATATCATAATTGGATAATGGAAGGATAAAAAAAATATGAAACACTATAAAGTAAAAAAATTAAAAAATACCATTTCAGTTGTAACGATGGTAATGTTGTTTGTGTTAACTCCTTTTTTAACAGTTAACACAGCAACCGCAGCGGACAATTTAACGCCAAATATACAAATAGTGCAGGAATCTGGCATTGCTGGAGGCTATAAACTTGTATTTACCGCAACAGCGTCTGCAGCGGATATAGGAAAGATTACCAATTTTAATGCAATTCTTTCTTGTGATAGCAATTGGGTTATTCCTGTAAACGCTCAAACTGGCTTGCCGACAAGCACTATATCAGAATCACTTAAAACAACTATGATGTTGGCATCTCCCACTTGGACTGATATAAGTGGCAGATCCGTTTTAAGCGTAACTACCATGGATTTAACCGGCGGTATTGATATGAGCAGCGGCTATGTCGTAGTCGAGTTCTATTTTAGATACGCCGACGGCGCCACATTTGTTGATGTAAATGACTCAGCATTTAATTTCGCACTTAACCCCGTTGGAGGTAAATATATGATCCAACTCGGCACAGCAAATGGCACCTCATATTACTATGGACATCCAGAAGAAATAAATAATGTAATAATTAACCCAGTATTAAAATTCGGATTGCCAGTGCCAACTTATACAGTTACGTATAAAGCAAATGGTGGTTCTGGTGCTGATAAAATAGTTAATGTCGAACACGGCCAAAAACACACAATAGCTCCCAACGAATTTACACCTCCAATGGGATACTACTTTGTTGAATGGAATACAGCAGCAGACGGTAAAAGTATATCCCGTGTAGTGAATTCTGAGCTCACAATAAACGGTACTGTAGAATTATACGCGATTTGGCGTGCAGTGAGTGGTATTGTTGTGACGTTTGATGCGAATGTTCCTGTTGGTGCTTCTGTTGTTTTGGGTCCTGCTCCTGGGTCAATATTGGTAGAGTTTGGTAGTGTGTATGGTGTGTTGGCTGATGTGGCTGTTTCGGGTTATCTGTTTGATGGTTGGTATACTGCTGCTACGGGTGGTTCTGAGGTGTCTTCGGTTACTGTTGTATCTAACGCAGATGACCACACGTTATATGCACATTGGATTTCAAATCTTCATACAGTAACGTATAGAGCAAATGGTGGTTTAGGCGCTCCAAGTAATGCCCAATATGAAGACGGCACTACCGTAACAGTATCTAATATTGTACCTACGTTGTCTGGTTCCACTTTTACTGGCTGGCTCTACAACGGTAACATCTATGTAGGCAACGACACATTTGTGATGCCTGCAAACGATATTGAATTTGTGGCACAATGGACACAAAATCCAACACACACTGTATTCTATAATCCAGATGGTGGTTTAGGCACTCCAAGCAGTGTTCAATATGCCCAAGGCATTACAGTAACTGTACCAAATACTATGCCTACAAAAACTGGATTCTCATTTGACGGCTGGCTCTACAACGGTAATCTTTACACTGCGGGTCAAACATTTACAATGCCTGCAAATGATGTTGAATTAATAGCTCAATGGATCCAAGGCCCCATAACCTATATAGTAATGTATAATGTGAATGGTGGTTCAGGTGCTCCTGGCAGTATTCTATATGCGCAAGGTATCATAGTAACTGTATCAAACATTATACCAACAAGAACAGGATTCTCATTTGACGGCTGGCTCTACAACGGTAATCTTTACACTGCGGGTCAAACATTTACAATGCCTGCAAATGATGTTGAATTAACTGCCCAATGGACACAAAACCCTGTAACCTACGCTGTAACATATAATGCAAACAGTGGCACAGGCGCACCAACTAGTAGTCAACATGCACAAGGCACTACAGTTACAGTATCTTCTAACACACCAACAAGAACAGGCTACACCTTTAACGGTTGGCTCTACAACGGTAACACTTACACCGCTGACCAAACATTTACAATGCCTGCAAACGATGTTGAATTCATAGCCCAATGGACCCAAGACTCAATAACTTACACAGTAACTTATAATGCAAACAGTGGAGCTGGCGCACCAACTGATAGTAACAAGTATGAATCAGGTACCACAATAACAGTTTCCAGCACTACACCTACACGGTCAGGCTATACTTTTAATGGCTGGCTATATAATGGAAACACTTACCGAAGCGGCCAAACATTTACAATGCCCTCAGTTGATGTCGTATTAACAGCTCAATGGACTGCAAATCCTGCACCAACTAGTTCAGGAACAACAACGCCCAAGCCATCTGCAACACCTAAACCGTCAGCAACACCCGCACCCACACCAAGTACTCCTAGTGTATCACCTAGTACAGTGCCCGCTCCAAGTACGACCGCTCCGCCTGCAGATGGAGGCTTTCCTCTTTGGGGCATAGTCGCAGTAGTTATTGCAGTCATAGCCGTCATAGCTATAGTGGTTTTGTACTTTGTAAAAAAGCCCAAAATCTAACAAGCACCTTTCATATCGTGAGCTTTCATTGATGGTGATGGAAAAGCAGGTTTGTCCTGCTATCCTTTATTTTTTATTCTATTAACTTTTTAATCTAATGTAACTGGGAATGCACCCCTATGCCTGTTACATGATAATAAGCTATGCTGTAGTGTCTTTAACTCAGATTGACAAGGATACAGCAAAAAATACAATTGCCTTCTACTACACACTAAAGAACGGTAAAGAAATAGCTTACCTCTTTATCAACAAACAAAAATTTTGTAACATGTCAATTACCTTGATGTGCAAGATAAAGAAGAAGGCAACTGAACACAAAAAAGTAAGAAGCGAGGTATCTATTATCTTTACTTTAAACAGTAGAAATACTGTGGTGTTTTATGGGATTTCTGTTTTGTTATCTCGAAGAGCTAGCCAGCGTTTAACTTCGAGTCCTGTGCTTTTACCTTTGCCTAGCCAGTTATCTCCATATTTTTGTTTCAACTTTTCGTTATAAGTTGTAAAAGTTTCTGATTCTGTAACTTCTAGACTGTTTTTTTTCTTCTTAACCAAACGCCTCAACTCTGCTTATTTAAACACATAAACCCATTTAAAGATAAAGCTCTTGTGGATAAACAGAAAACGTCCTCTCTGCTCTCTAGTGCATTAAATTAGAGGATTTGGTCGTATTCTTTTTACTGCTGTTAACGATTTGTTGTTTGGTTTTTAGGTTAGTCTTGTGATATGGTTTGTTGGCAAACACTTTTTTCTCTATCTTTAGGTTTTTATATCTTGTTGAAAATACTTTGCGCGATGCATTTGACTGCCCGCTCAAAAAACTCTACCTCGTTAAATTCAAAAGTCTCTTTGGTAAATTTGGATTTAGCTACTTCTGAGTCTTCTTTGGTAAAATCGCGTAGATCCAAAAAAGCCTTAATTGATCAGGCTATAGTTGAGGAAAAAACGGTTTTATGTTCTTTTGAAGAGGAATTTTTGTCAAATAAAAAAGTTAATCATTATTATACTTGCACTTATAGTGATTCTTACAATATTAAAAAGTTAGTTGCGTCAAATCTTTTTGAGTCTTATAAAAAGTTTAAACTTAATCTTGCAGCACTACAAATCAAAAACACTGGACAAATTGATCAGTTACTTGCATTAGATGCTATACAATCAAAATTAGTTCCTTATAATTTTCAAATGCAGACAGCTCTACAGGTTATAAATGAGATGAATGCTAACGCGATTTTAGCTGATGAGGTAGGTTTAGGTAAAACTATTGAGGCGGGCTTAATTATGAAAGAGCTAATTCTACGTGGAGAGGTTAACTCTATATTGATTGTTTCTCCTAAAAGTTTGTTGTCACAGTGGAAAGCTGAAATGGATGAAAAATTTGGTGAAACTTTTTTTATAGCTAATTATCCCGGAGAACGAGTGAATTTTAAAAATGATAACCGACTAATTTGCTCTCACAGCCTGTTAGTGCGAAAATTTGAAGAATTTTCTAAACGAACATGGGATTTAATTGTAGTTGATGAAGCTCACGCGTTTAGAAACACACATAGTAAAGGCCGAACATGTCTTGGCGGGTTACGTAAGAATCATCTTTTAATGTTAACGGCTACACCGTTATGTAACAAACTTACAGATATTTACAGCATTGCTGATTTAATCCACCCCGGCGTTTTAGATAGCGAACGCGCTTTTATTTCTAGATTCGCAGAGGACTCTAAGAGCCGCGTTGTTAAAGAAGAGGCAGCTCTGTTACTTCGTAGAACTTTACAGGACATGATGTGTCGTACACGTCGAGAACAAACGGGAATTCCGTTTACTAAACGTATAGTTGAGTCTAGAACACTTGAGGCTAACCCCTTGGAACGTGAATTTATAGATCAGGCAACACTGTATTTACAAGCGGTTAGTCAAAACAAATTCAAAACCATTGAAACTTTAATGGCTGAAAATCCTAACCGAAAAATTAGCGGCCCTCAAAGTCATGCTATATTGGTATTTCAAGCAATCACTTTACATCAGTCCTTTTCTAGTTCTCCTGAGGCTGCTATTGAATCATTAAAGAGACGGCAACAACGCTTCCCTTTGGAGACTCAGGATACTGATAAACTAATTGAAATGGCTAAAAAAGTTAAAAGTGCAAAAATAGATTTACTGAGAAACATTTTAAAACAGACTCGTCAAGAACAGGCCCTAATTTTCTGTTTACGAAAAATTACTGCCCATAAACTCAAGGACATGCTTAACCAAGAATTTGGTAGAGCAGAGGTATACTTGGGTAATATGAATCAAGTTGAAAGAGACAAAGTTATTGAAGCCTTCAAAAAAGGCGATATTCAATATTTAATAGCCACAGATGCAGCAGCTGAGGGTCTTAACTTGCAAAATTGTGCTTTAATGTTTAATTACGATTTACATTGGAACCCTATGAAAATTGAACAACGAATAGGTAGAATTCACCGTTTCAAACAAGATCGCGATGTTACCATATTTAACCTTGCCGTTAAAGACACCGTTGATGATTATGTTTTACACATTTTATATCAAAAAATTGAACTATTTACTATGACTGTAGGTAAAATGGAAACAGTGCTAGCTGAACTTAAGGAAGGTGATCAGGATATTCAGAAAACAATAGCTGAAATTTTACTACGCAGTAACTCCCGCATAGATATTCAAAAAGAGCTAGAAAAACTTGCAGACAACTTGAATAAAACAAGAAACAGCCAAGAATTAGCTGAACAATTCACTCAAGGTGTCATTGATTGAACAAACCAACAACAACAATAAATAGTGATTTAGCGTTGAGTGTTGAACGTTTTTTTGAGGCTTATGTAAACGCAAAGGAGGGCAAACTAGTTCATAAAAACGATTTAGTACACGTAACTTTTCCTGATAAACCGCAACCGGAAATATTTACCTATTGTCCCTCTGTTGGATGTGAACAAAAAATTCCTCTTATTGCCTCTGGCAGCCCCGCTTTTCAACAAATTTTACGTGAATGCCAAAAAAACGGTGTTTTATGCCAAATCCAACTAAATCCCTTAGAGAACAATTTACCATTAATTATAAGGCAACATTTTAAAGATACAGAGTTTGCCTGCATTGACTGTGACAAAGTTACTGTTGACCAAAACGTGGTTAGTATATGTGTTAAACCTCAAAGTTGTTATCATCAAATTAACGGTGGCAAAATTAACCAAATAAAACCTGGCAAACAAGAAACTGTACGGTACTTCCAATTTTACTACGCCCTAGTCTTCTCAAATAAATTACGTTCAAAAAACGAAGAAATAATATCTGTTTTACTTGATGAAAACGCTAACATTATTGAAGTAATAAATATCGCTAATGATGTCCCCTCTTTTACTGTAGATACGAATTTGGCGGTTTCTGAATGCAAAGGTAAGGTTAAACCTGAATTGTTTGATAAACTCAAAGAGACAGTTGATAACCACTTAAAGTCTCTTATCTGTGAAAAAGTAGCCCTCTTTGATTTGCCTCTTAGTCGCGAAAAAAAAGCTAAGCTTTGGGCGTTTGAAAAACGACTCAAACAGGAGCGACGAGAACAAATTCTTTCTCGCAAACGTGATTTTGACCCCTTAAAATGGCAGACTAATTATCAAACCCTTCTAAAACGCGAAGAAGAGACATATTTAACTAACATATCCGTACGGTTTATCAATTTTCTTGTAATTAACACTTACAAAATAAAATTTGACCTAATTCTTAACAATGAAGCTATGATTCATTCAACTCTAATTTTAGGTTTAAACCAAACAATAATGGTTACCTGTCCTATTTGTAAGAAAAATTTTACTGAGGGCTATGTCACTCAGGATGGTCTGTATGTCTGTGAGAACTGTGTTAAACAGTCTGTTGACTCCTGTAAAGTATACTCCAAAAAAGCAGCTTTAAGCTTTGATGATACTTTAAATGAGTACATAGAGCCGGGTTCAGGATTTGTATGCTCTGTCTGCCAAAAACGTCACAGCCAACTGCTTGAATTTAAATGCAGTCATGATGGTTCAAGTGTTTGTGTTAACCATTATGGTTTCTGCGACACTTGTGGCAATGAAAAATTTTACTCAAAAAACAACCTCTTCTATACCGACGAGTTTAAACATCAATTATGTCCCAAACACGCTAAAAAATAGTAAGATGATTATTATATGCGTAGTATAAAATTTAACGGAATTTTACAAGAAATTTTTGAAAACCCAAACAACAATACCCGTGACACCGTAGAGTTGCTTCAAAGCAGACTACGTTTACCCCAAGATAAAGCTGAAATACTTGCTAGTCGAATAGAAAAACATTATCTCCAAACAATGTTGATGTCAGTAAATGACAACACTAAACAGCCCCCTCTAAGAATAGTTACCGAAAAACCCTCTGACACAAAACAGCCACAGCAACATTTGCAACGTAGGGCAAATAGTTATGTTTTTGAGAGTTTATCTAACAAAGAGTTTGAGATATTTACAAAATGGGTTTTACAAGAATTAGGTTACAATGTTTTTCCTGATAAAATTTCTACGTTTTTAGGCGTAGATTATTTAGCAACAAAAGAGGGCTTAAACGTTGTCATTTTAGCTCGTAAGTACCCTATTTCGTATCTAGTTTCTAAAGCAGCTGTTTTTATGGCTCAACAGGCAAAATGTAACTATCAATGTGAACACGCAATTATTTTGACTACAACAGTGTTTTCTGATAAGGCAAAATTGTATGCTGAAAACTGCGGGGTCGAACTTTGGGATGTTCAAAAATTTGAAGAAAAAATTTTGGAAGTTAAAAACAGTACTGAATTCGTAGATCCATTTGTTTTTCCAACTTTTAAGGGAACTCTGCTTGATAGTTTATTGATGTTAGGGGAGCATAAAAAATTTTTAATTGAGAAACGTGTAGGTGAAAAGTATGATGTGTTTTTTCCAGGTGTAAATTTTCCTTTATTGACTTTTCAAGTGCAGAATGCTCAGGTGGTACGGCTTGTTTACAGAATTAAGTATAATGAGTCTGTGGGTGAAAATGATGGTGAAGCTTTAATTAATTGTGATCGAAACGGCACAATTTCTCATGGGCCAAACGATGTGGATGCTTATGCGCAAGTATTGGAGTATCTTGAACAATTCTTGGAGTAATGGTTAATTATTAAAAAATAGGGGTTTAAAATGGAAAACGTTGGTTGATCCTGTGTGTTTATTCTTCTTCACAGTCGTCGCAGTCGCAGTCGCAGTCGTCGTCGGACCATTCTTCGTCTTCTTCTTCAAAACCGAAAAGTTTGTGTACCATTTTTTTACACCAGTACAGGACACACTTTTGCATAGTTAATAAACCCTTTTCAGTGTTCATCTAAAAAATAATTTACAACATTTAATTCTGTATGTTTTATGTTCTTTAAATGTTGTCGGGTTATTTGATGGTTGAGAGCATTGTTTTGTTAGGTGTGTTTTGTTTTGTGGTGGGGTTAGGTTTTGGTTTGTTTGTTTAGAGTGTGGTGGGGTTGTTTTTTGTTGTGGTTTGGTTTTGATGTTGGTATATGTGTTTGATGGGTATGTCGGTGTTGATGCATATGTATTGAAATTTTTGTGTTGTAATGTTGAAATAGGTTTAGTCTGATTGTCTGTTGTTTTTTGACTTTTAAATTCTTGTTGTTGATTTTGTTAATTATACAAAAGTTAAAAAATATTCACTAATTGAAAACTAAAATTTGTGGTAAAAATAGGGTTACTATTTAGCAGGGGTTCCACTTCGTGTAGTGTTTTTATGATGTAATGACTGTGTGGTAGGGTTTGTTTTTCTTTTTCATGTTTTAACATCGTATTTTTGCAGACGAGCCCCTACACATAGCGGCTTACAGATAACGCTTAACGCTACATAACCTGCTGAGTAGTAACGAAAATGGTGTTAATTTACAATTTAAGTTACAGTTTTTTGATGCTTAACTGGTAAAATAATTGGTATGATGATGAAATTTTATAATACCAAAAACTTTATGAATAATAATAGAATTATACCTAACTTGGATGGTATTATATTGAAAATACAGATAATCGGTCTTGGAGTGGTTGGCGCAGCACAAGCAGATTTAATGCACACCCTAGGTCACAAAGTAATCGGATATGACCCATACAATCATCCAGCGTTTATCCAAGAAAAAGTAACATTCGTTGAAACCCCCATCACTGACGCCGATATAACATTTATCTGCGTACCTGAAACAATCGTCGAAGACATAGTACAAATGTTAGTTGAAAAAAAAAGTCAAGGACTAATAGTTACCAAAAGCACAGTTCCAATTGGAACAACTAGAAAACTTTCAGAAAAACACAGCATTCACATCTCCAACAATCCCGAATTCCTAAGAGAAGAACACGTAATATATGACGTATATAACCCCGGCAGAATTCTAATAGGTGAATGCTGCCCCACACATGGCAAACTGTTAAGCAGCCTCTATGAATCCCTACACATAGAAACATTTATCGCCTCACAAACTGAAACTGAAACAATAAAAATTGTAAGCAATACTCTTAAAGCTTACATGATTACCTTTTGGAACAACATTAACGAATTATGTGAAACACTAGATATCTCAACTAAAAATGTTTCTAACCTGCTAAACCCCGAAAAAACACTTTATGTGTGGGGCGATTGGGGTGGAGGAGCAAAATTTTTTGGCAAACCATACAGTGGAAAATGTTTACCTAAAGATTTAAAACAACTAATAAACATTCTACAAGAAAATAATGTTGATTCCACAATATTTACCACAATTCAAGAATATAATAACCGTATTAAAACAACTTAACCAAGAGACCTGTTAAATGATCATTGAAATGCTGCAACTTGGTGATTTATTAATAAATCACAAAATACATCTTCTAATTCTCTTCTTTATCTTCTTTCTAGTAATTCCAGCCGTTTGGCTAAAAACAAAAAGTCGAACATATAAACCGTATAGCGGACATGCTAAACCGGTTACCGTAATTGTTCCAGCACATAAAGAGGATTACAAAATATTTAACGACTGCTTAGAGTCCATTCAAAAACAACATCCCGCAAAACTAATAGTTGTAATAGATAGTAACGATGAAAAAATGCATGAAATCGCAGAAAAAAACAACGCATACATTATGTCTTTTAAGGAACGCGTAGGAAAAAGACGCGCAATAGCTACCGCTTGGGAAAAAGTCGAAACCGACATTGTAGTACACGTAGATTCAGACACAATACTGAATAAAGGCTGTTTAACCGAAATCACAAAACCTTTTAATGATCCAAAAGTTTTTGGAGTAGCTGTAAAACATGACACGTTTTCTACTGGCTCACGTTTATCTTACATGTTCGCTAAATTGATAAAGGCAAATTACACTATCAATTCACGTGCACTTAACAATGGCTTAGTGGTTGTAGACGGTAGTTGTAACGCCTGGCGCAGAGACTTTCTTTTGAACCAAAAAGAAGCGTTTATTAACGAACAATGGATGGGCAACATATGTCAAATAGGCGAAGACCGTTTTTTAAGCAGAGAAGCCCTAAAAGCAGGTGGTAAAACAGTATTTCAAGAAACTGCAAAAATTACATCTGCCGCTCAATCAACATTTAAAAACTTTTTAAAACAACAACTTAGATGGCGAAGAAGCGGAACAAAATTTTTTGTAAAAGATGTTAAAGAAAACATGTTTCCATCCACTTTATATGGCTATAAATGCTTGACATATTATTCTGCACCCCTTCTACTCTTAATAGCCATTATAACTGATCTAATATTCTTCCCATTTTCAAATATTTTCATACCATGGTATCTAATTCCCGTAACTATTATTATAGGATCAACGTTAATTGGTCTATTTCGTCAACTAATTTACTTTGGTAAACCTATCACAGGTTGGTCCATAATTCTTCAAAGTCTAATAGGACTATTTGTAATGTTACCTATCTCAATTTACGGCATAATCACGATTTCCAAACAAAACATCTGGGGAACAAGAGGCTACAAAGAAGACGGAAAAAGAAGCATTGCAAGCTCAGCTACGTTAATAGCGTTAAGTGTGATTATAATCGTGCCTGCAATGCTTGCCGCTCTCACATATGGCGCACCTGACACAACTTTGGAATACATATAGACTCCCTAAAACAAACATCCTAAATTTAACACGAACTTTAGGATAAACATCCTCATGGCATAGGCTAAGATTTTTTAGCCCACAAAAGTTAATTTCGTGTACAAAAAAAGTGGGTGATAAGAAACTTGCAGTTTTATGGATATTTGTCGCCCAGATCACCTTTGGGTATGTCGCTACCAGTGTCTTTTACAATGTCCCGAACCTCTTGTTCACCAAGCCCACCACCGTCATCGCTTTTAGCAACTATTTCGAATTTACCTTCCAATGTTATTGTCTTGCCTGCATCAATAACGTTTGCTGTCCATACTCAATGCCAAGTTTTGCATCGCCAGTAATGTCAAATGTTGTACCAACAACTAGACCAGAATAGAACCAGAGCCGATAACTGGATAAACGTACATGCCTTTGTTTGCGTCAAATGACCAACCAGTCTGTGTAAGATAAATAATTTTATAGAGTGCTCCGTTGACGTCATAGATTGTACTGTTGCCATCTGGTGTTGTTGCGCTTAATCCGTAACTTTCGGTGGTTAGGGAATATGTGTTTTTGTAATTTTGCATTATTTATTAATTATTGGTATTTGTTAACGTTTGATGTTTGAGAAAAACTGTTATAAACTTGTCATATATTGGTATTTTGTAGTAAGTTGTGTAGCTTAGAAATCATGTTACATATATGCCTGTTAGGTATATATGACATATCAAAATTAAACCAAAACTCAGTATTTTTCTATTTCAACCTTAAAAATACGTCTTCAAACAAAACCTGCTACCTAAAAACTGAAAATTACGGATTAACATACAAGTTCTAAAGGGTCTGTTTTTGATTTTTACAGTTGCCCATAATTGCATGTGTTTACAAAAACCTAAAACCGCATTGACATAAAAATCAACAAAACCAACTCACACCATAATCTTGTATGCGAGTTATGGACACATGGAAAAAAAGAAAATGGGGATTAGATTTCTTCCCAATTTGCAGACAGCAAAATGTTTCCAGTAGTAGCCGCAGGAATCACTGAACCAACTAACGCCTCTGAACTTGCAAAAGCACTGTTGTAGTCATAGGTTATTGTCCAACCTTGGAATGCGTAACCCGTTCTAACTGGAGCAGGTATGTTAATTGTGCCACTTGCAATGGTGTATTCAGTTGGGTTGTAACTTGTAGAAGTACCGCTGTTTAAGTTGTATGTAATGGTGTATGTGATTGGGTTAGGGTTCCAAATGGCCGTTAATGTAAGGTTGCCTGTGGTGCCTGCGGGGATGCCAGTTTGGGGTAATACAAGTTGTGTGTCGTTGGCGCATGTTGTTAGCCAGTGTTGGAATTCGTAGCCTGCCCTAGTTGGTGGATGTATATAGATAGGGAACGAGTTTTCTACAGTATATGACATGGGATTACCTACAGTACTGCCGCCAGTCGTTTCATATTTAATACTGTACTGAACTGGATATTCATTCCAAAATGCAACTATTGTAATATCGCCAGTAGTGCCTGCAGGTAAACCATTAGCAGACATAGGAACTATGGTACCATTATCAATAATCACAAACCATTCTTGAAGATCATATCCTAGTTTAGTTGGGATGCCAGTAGTAGTTATGTTAATGTTTGTAGCGTTTTCAATAGTGTATGTTGTTAGTCGATTAGCATTGAGAGTGCCGCCGTTTAATATGTATGTGATGTTGTAGATGAAGGGGTTGTTAATGTCCCAAATTGCAGTTAATATAATGTTGCCAGTAGTGCCTGCAGGAATTTCACTAGAAGTCAATGTAATCTGTGTACCATTGGCGCATGTTGCTGTCCAGTGTTTGAAGGGGTAGCCTGTTCTTGTTGGTGCTGTAATGCTGAGGGGTAGCTCTTCTTTAGTGTATGATGTTGGGTTACTAGTAGTGTTTTTACCGCCATTTAAATCATATGTGATGAAGTATACAGGTAAGGCAGCCCAAATGGCCGTTAATGTAAGGTTGCCTGTGGTGCCTGCGGGGATGCCAGTTTGGGGTAATACAAGTTGTGTGTCGTTGGCGCATGTTGTTAGCCAGTGTTGGAATTCGTAGCCTGCCCTAGTTGGT
>Ga0209755_10003183_pt1 | contig 20984 bp, 13 predicted proteins | sample TergutCo191P1_FD_187301 | JGI IMG/M metagenome (GOLD analysis project Ga0209755, IMG submission 187301) | Cornitermes sp. P1 segment gut microbial communities from Petit-Saut dam, French Guiana - Co191P1 (SPAdes) (version 2) | ecosystem: Host-associated > Arthropoda: Insects > Digestive system...
CGACGCGGTGGCCGAGACGGTGCTGGCGTCGCACGGCGGCGGGGGAAACTGGGGCGGCGCGCTCTCGCTGGCGGAGGCGACCCTGGACGCGCTGGCCGCCGCCGACGGCGAGACCTGCCGGCGCGTCCTGCTCTGGTTCCTGTGGCAGTGGGCCGACTTCCTGGGGCTGCGGCCGGAGTTCACCCACTGCTCCCAATGCGGAAGGCCCACGGGCGAGGGCGGCTCGCTCCAGTTCTCGCCCAGGGAGGGCGGGATGCTCTGCGGCGCGTGCCCTGGCGAGGCCGGGACGGGTGTGGAGGTCGGCCCCGGGTGCCGCCTGTGGCTGGAAACCGTGCGCCCGCTTTCCCCTGGGCTGTTGAACCGCTACACCCTGGACGCGAAATCGTTCCGCGAGGCCAGGGCTTTGACGACGACGATACTGGCCGGGATGTTCGGCAAAAGGCTGGGTAGCTGGGACTGGTAGGACGGCTCGCGGAGTAAAAACGATAAATTTTTTATGCGGCAAAAAACATTGTTCAAATAAACCGTGGGATTTTCCTGTCCGCCTTCTGGCATCGCGCCTTCTTGACAAGAACCCGTAATGCGGACACAATCCCTAACATGCTGGACAGGACGCTTAAAACCCAAGGTAACATGCTGGTTGACGGCAACGGCGAGCGGGTAAGGCTGGTGGGCGTGAACTGCGCCGGCCTTGAATGGGACGCCACTGGCGAGCGGATCGGGGATCGCGTGGTTATGGCCTTTGACGTGTGGAAGGCGAACGTCGTCCGGCTCTGCGTGTCCCAGGATCGCTGGTACGGGTTTGGCCACGACCAGAAAAAAGATCCGGACGGAAGCGGCTATCGGCTCCTTGTGGACGAGGTCATGGAAACGGCGGCCAAGCGCGGGAAATACGTATGGCTCGACCTTCACTGGTCCAACAAGGGCAAATGGGGCAGGTACCTAAACCAGCACTGTATGCCCGACAATAACAGCGTCGTTTTTTGGGACAACGCGGCCCGAAGGTACGCAAACCACCCCCTGGTACTTTTCGGGCTTTACAACGAGCCCTACCCCGAAACCTGGGAGGAATGGAGATCCGGCGGCTACAGCAAGGACGAAAAGTTTGAGACGGTCGGTATGCAGACGCTGATCGACACGGTCAGGGGCGCTGGGGCAAAAAACGTCGTGATTGTCGGCGGGATAGACTGGGCCTACGACATGCGTGGCTGCGAGGCCCACCCGCTGTCGGACGGGGACGGAAACGGCATAGTCTACGACTGCCACATCTACCCCTGGAAACCCGCCCCTTACGACGAGTACATCCCGCCTTCCCTGGCCGCCAAATTCCCGATCATCATAGGCGAGTGCGGCCATTACGGCGACGTTACGGGCAACCCGGAAGGCCCCCAGCGCAGCCCCCACGCCGAATGGGTGCCGGAGCTGCTGGACTACATCCGCGACCGCGATTTCAGCGTAACCGCCTGGGATCTGCACCCCAAGGCCGGCCCGTCCCTGATCAAGGATTTCAAGGGCACGCCGACGGAATTCTGGGGCGTGTACTACAAAAAATTCTGCGTCGAGGCGAATTCCGTTCGCTAATGAGTCGTCAGGCGTCTTGACAGCTCAAGAGGGCATGTGATTTACTTAAAATAGCCGCAAAGTTTCGATTTTGTGCCAAGCGCGGACAAAGAATCCGTGGAGGGCGAATGAGGGTCTATCTGTAAATGCGAAAAATTAGCTCGAAGCTATTTTTGATTTCGCTGGCCAGCATCATCCTGACCGCTTCGATTGTCCTGATACCTATGTTCGTCAGCATGACCAGGATAATCGACGAGTCGGCCAGGGTGGAAATGCAGACGTCCATGAACACCATCGAGGCGGTTTTGTACCTAATGCAGAGGCGCACGCTTGGCGCGTCCGTTCTGGTTGCCCAAAACCACGACGTGGTGACCGCCCTGCAGACGGGCGACAGCCAAAGTCTGTTGGACACGGTAAATTTCCTCTTTGAAGAAGTTATAGTTTTTACGGATCCGTGCTTTGTCGTGGTAACCGACTCGCGGGGTGTTGTTCTGGCCAGAAAGCACGACGCGAAAACCGGCGACAACATTGCGAACCGGCGCGGCGTCTACCGCGCCCTTAACCGCCTGTATACGTCGGATATCGAACCACGGGGCGAATCCGCTTTGGGCATCATTTCGACGACGCCCATTGTCGCCGGCTATGACGTAATCGGCACGGTGCTTGTCGGCTACGATATGGGGCGGCCGAATTTCGTTGATTTTCTCCGGCACGTGACGAACACGGAAATTACCGTTTTCGCCTACGACATATCCATCATGACCACCGTCGTGTCCCCGCATACGGGCGAAAGGCTGTACGGCGTTCCCATCGCGCCGCATATCGCCGCCGTGGTTTTGGGCGAGCGGGAAATATTCTATATGGAAACCGAAATCGCCCCGCGTCCCGGCGAGCTGTTCCTTGCCTTCTACAAGCCGTTCCTGGACGCGGACGGGGAGGTGCTGGGACTTGTGTTCTCGGGGCAAAACCTTACCGCCGCGCGAAACACCGAAAGGTGGGCGATACAGATGTCGCTGGTGTTTTCCGTGCTGATTATCGTGATTGTGTTTTTGCTAAGCCGGTTCGTCAACGACAGGCTAATCGTGCTGCCGGTAAAACGGGCGATGCACACGGTAACCCAGCTGTCGGAAGGCAACATGCAGACGGTGGAGTTCGCCAACCGCTCGAATGACGAGCTTGGCCAGCTTTTGTCCGGCACCCAAAAAATGGCCAGGGCGATTAAGGCGGCCATGGAAAGGGAACGCGAAATGGGGGTAAAGCTGCACGAGCAGGAAATAAACGAGCGCGTCCAGCTCGTGTTCGACGCGGCGCCCCTGCGTATCGAGTACTGGGACCAAAACTATAACGCCATCGACTGCAACAAAAACACCCTCGATTTTTACGGGTTTTCCAGCAAGGATGATTACAAAAAGGATTTTCACGCAACCACGCCCGAGCTCCAGCCCGACGGCGTTTCGTCGCTGGAGTATTGGAACGGCCGCCTGGGGGAAATTTTTCGGGAAGGCTACGGCAAATTCGAATTCATGGACCGAAACGCGGGCGGCGACACTGTCTTTATGGCCGTGGACGGCATCCGCCTGAAATACAACGGAAACGACGTCGTCCTGACCTATGGCAAGGACGTGACCATGCTGAAGGACGCGCTCGAGCGGGCCCTTTCCGCCAGCCGCGCGAAGAGCGCGTTCCTTTCAACCATCAGCCACGAAATCCGTACCCCCATGAACGCGATCATCGGCATGGCGGAGCTTCTGCTTCGCAGGGAACTGTCCGGCGATTCAAGGGGCTACGCGCAGGACATAAAACAGGCGGGGGCGAACCTTCTGTCCATCATCAACGACCTGCTGGACTTCTCCAAGATCGAGGCCGGCAAGATGGAAATAATCCCCACAAAATACCTTCTTACGTCCTTTGTCAACAACGTCATCAGCATTATCAGAATGCGGCTTGTCGAAAAGCCGATCCGTTTCTATACAAATATTGACAGCAACATTCCCAACGGCCTGGTCGGCGACGAGGTGCGGCTGCGGCAGATACTCCTTAACCTTCTGTCCAACGCGGTCAAGTATACGGACAGCGGGCATATCGGGCTTTCCATAACGCGGGAAGAAACGACCGTCGATCGGATTTGGCTGAGGATTGTCGTGGCCGACACGGGCCACGGCATCAAGCCGGAGGACCGGGAAAAGCTTTTCGGGGAATTCGTGCAGGTGGACACGAAAAAGAACCGCGCGACCGAAGGCACGGGGCTGGGTCTTGCCATCGTAAAAAGCCTGTGCTCGGCCATGGGCGGGAGCATCGAGGTCGAGAGCGAGTACGGCGAGGGCAGCACCTTTACCGTGCGGCTCCCCCAGGGGATCGACTCGCCCGAGCCTTTCGCGGCCGTGGACGAGCCCTGGAAAAAAAAGGTGCTGGTATACGAGCGCCGCTCCATATACGCGCGGTCGGTGTGCTGGTCCCTGGAGAACCTGAACGTTCCCTATACCCTGGTGAACAGCGAGAACACCTTTCTGGAGGCGTTGTTTCGGGAGGAATGGACCCTGGTGTTCACCGGCTACGGCCTTTACAACAAGGCCAGGTCTACCATGGATCTGCCCGACGTGGCCTTTCCCGGCGGCAGGAAGCCGTCGGTTGCCCTGATGCTGGAATGGGGCGTCGAGGCGCAGATTCCGAACACGAGATTCGTTTCCATGCCCGTGCAGTCGGTGTCCATAGCCAACGTGCTGAACGGCCGGGCGGAGCGGCGGAATTACCACGAGAGCACGGACATGATCCGGTACACCTACCCCGACGCGCGGGTGCTGGTGGTGGACGACATCTCGATAAACCTGATGGTGGTCGAGGGAATCCTTGTCCCCTACAGGGCCACGGTGGATACCTGCTCCAGCGGGTTGGAGGCCATTGAGCTGGTCAAGCTGCACGACTACGACATCGTGTTCATGGACCACATGATGCCGGAAATGGACGGCATCAGGGCGACGGCAATCATCAGGGGCTGGGAGGAGGAACAGGAGGAGGCGGGGATTATCCGCAACGCCGTTAACATAGTCGCGCTGACCGCCAACGCCGTGTCCGGGATGGAGGAGCTGTTCATAGGGAACGGCTTCAACGACTTTCTTGCCAAGCCCATAGACGTTTCCAAGCTTGACAAGATCCTTGAGCGCTGGATCCCGGTCTCCAAAAGGGAAAGGGTCAAGGATAACGCCCTGGAGGACGAGGACGCGCCGGATCCGCCCCCCGTCCCGGTGCCCCCCGCCATTCCCGAGGACCTGCTGATTCCGGGGATTGACGTCGAGAGCGGCGTCGCCAGGACAGGCGGCACCTTGGCGGGCTTCCGCCGGGCGCTGTCCGCGTTCCGCAGGGCCGCCAAGGACGGGCTGCCGTCGCTGCTCGCCGCGCCGGACGTGGAAGCCCTGCCGGCGCTCGCCGACATGGCCGGCGCCCTTAAAAGCGCGTCCGCGAGCCTGGGGGCCCGGGAAATCTCGGAGCGGGCGGCCAGGCTTGAGGACGCCGCCGGGGCGGGGGACGCCGCGCTCGTCGTGGAAACCCTGGGCCCGTTCGCGGAGCTACTGGCCGAGATGGTGGAGAACATCGGCACCGCCCTTAGGCTTCGCGAGATGTGGGGGGGAACCCCCAGGGCGCGGAAAGGGTAGGCCCCGCCGGGCTTTTGTCGGTTCTTCCGGACGGCGGTATTTTGCAAAAACAAGGCGGCAAACTCACGCGCGGCGATGTTATCGTCGGTACCAATGAATGAATACAACATCGAGCTTTTCGGCGGCAGGGGCGACGGCCTTGCCGACAATTCCGCCGCCTTTGCGGAGGCGCTGCTTGAGATAAGGCGTTCCGGTGGCGGCGTCCTGCGCGTCGGGGCGGGGACCTGGAAAACGGGCCCCCTGGAACTGTTCTCGCATACAACCTTGGAACTGGGGTCGGGGGCGGTAATCTCGTTCATCCCTGATCCCGGGCTTTACGATCCCGTGTGGACGCGCTGGGAGGGGGTGGAATGCCACGCGATGCGCCCCTGCGTCTTTGCCTCGGGGCAAAGGGACATTGCCATAAGGGGGGAGGGCGCGCTGGACGGCAACGGCAGGTACTGGTGGGACAGGTACCGCGAGAAAAGGAGCCGGGGACAGGGCCGGCCGGAAAGCCCCGAGGAAATCGCCCTGGCGCGGCTTAACCCCGGTTTCGAGGGGCAGCCCGGCGGCGGCGGCGGCCGGGAGATGCAGTTCCTTCGCCCCCCACTGGTGCAGTTTTTCGAATGTTCCGGCGTAAGGCTGGAGGGAATCACGCTGCGGAATTCCCCTTTCTGGACGCTGCATCCGGTGTACTGCGCCGGCGTCACAATCAGGGGGCTCACGATTTTTAATCCAAGCGACTCGGCCAACACCGACGCGATAGACGTGGATTCCTGCCGGGACGTCGCCATAGAGAACTGCCGCATCTCGGTGGGGGACGACGGGATCGCCCTGAAGTCCGGCTCCGGCGAGGACGGGATTCGCGTGGGCAGGCCCTGCCGCGACGTGCGGATCAGGGACTGCGTCGTGGAGGACGGCCACGGGGGCATCGTCATAGGCAGCGAGACGGCCGCGGGCGTCTTCGACGTGCGGGCGGAAAACTGCACGTTCAGGGGGACGGATCGCGGCATACGGATAAAGACCCGGCGGGGAAGGGGGGGGCTTATCGAGAACCTGGACTTCCGGGGGCTCGCCATGGAGGACAACCTTTGCCCGGTCGCCATCAACATGTTCTACAGGTGCGGCGCGGATCCCTCGGACGGCTGCTTCGCCCAGGGGGCACTTCCGGTCGAGGGCGCGACCCCGCGAATCAGGAACGTGCGAATCAGGGATCTCCGCGCCACCGGCTGCCGCGCCTCGGCGGGCTTTGTCGCGGGTTTGCCCGAGTCCCCGGTGGAACGCCTGGAGATGAACGGCTGCGAGTTTTCCGTGGACGAGGGCAGCGGGATTCCCCCGGCCGAGTCCGAGATGTTTTTCGGGGTTCCGGAAAGGGCGGGAAGGGGCATTCGGCTGCTCAATGTAAAAGAGCCGAAATTCGACGGCGTTTTTGTGCGGGGAGCGGCGGAACCCTTTGTTTTCGGCTGAGATCCGGTTATATTTGTAGGATGAAAATGGGGGCGGGAAAAAAAAGGATAGGTCTCCTGCTGGCGTCGGTTCATTCCGGGGTCTCGAAAAAGTCCTGGAAGGACTTCGCCCGCGTCGCCGCGATGGAGAACGCCAGCCTGTTCGTCTTTCCGGGCGGAAGGCTCGGCGCCGGAAAGAACCACGAGAACCTGCGCAACCACGTCTACAGGCTGGCCAACCCGGGGAACCTGGACGGCTGCATAAGCTGGAGCTCCACGATCCGGTACGGCCAGTCGAAAGAGGAGTTCCAGAAATTCCACGCCGGCCTGGATCCGCTTCCCTACGTCACCGTGGCATTCAAGTCTCCCGGGCACCCGTGCGTGGATTTCGACGCCTACAAGGGAATGAAGGCCCTTGTTACCCACTGCGTGCGGCAGCACGGCGCGAAAAAAATCGCCTTCCTGCGGGGCCCGGACTTCCATCAGTCCGCCAGGATGCGCTTCGAGGGCTACCGCGACGCGCTGGTGGAGGCGGGCATTATAAGCGCCAGGGACGCGAGGGATGAAAACCCTTCGCCCCTTGTCACCGATCCCTTCGACTGGGAGTCCGGGTACTCGGCGGCGGAGCAGCTTTTGCGGGGGCGATCCCTGGTTCCCGGCCGGGACTTCGACACCCTGGTCGGCTCCAGCGACATGATGACCCTGGACGCGACCGACTATTTTGCCGGGCACGGCTTCCACGTCCCCGGGGACTACCGCGCCACCGGCTTCAACAATTCCGAGGAAAGCCGCGTCGCCGAGTGCCCGCTTACGACGGTGCAGCACCCGGACGCCAAAATGGCGGAGGAAACCGTGGGCATCCTTCTTGGGATGCTGGACGGCGGGGAGCCCGGCGGGGACGTCCTTCTGGAAACCGAGGTGATAATAAGGGACTCCTGCGGCTGCTCCGGGCTTTACGGCTTTCTGCACCAGATTCCCGGCCTGCCCGTCCCGGGGGGCGACGAGAGGGAAACCCTGAAAAAACTCGCCGACCGGCATCTCCGGCCGTATTCCAGGGTCATGGACACCGTCACGGTTCCCGTTATAGAGGCGCTGGTCGGCAACGGGCCGGACTCCTTTTTCCCGGTCTTCGAAAGGGCCCTGGCCGCCTTCTTCGGGAGGGACGGGGACGCGGAGAACCTTCTCCGGCTTGTCGACGACATAAGGATGGGGGGCTACGGCCTTTCCGGAAGGTACCGGAATATGGAGGCCGGGGCGTACCGGAGCATCCTGAAGGTAAGGGAGCAGTTTTCCGCCCGCGCCGCCTTCGAGAAGGACAGGTGGAACAGGGTGCTCAGCTCCCTGAAGTCCGACCTGCTGGAGGCCGGCGACCGGTTCTCCCTGGTGCAGACCCTCGCCTGGCACCTTCCCAGGATGGGGATAGACACCGCCGCCGTGGTGCTTTACGAGAGCGAGAAAACCTCGGTTTTCGTCGGCGGCTTCTGCCCCGAGGGCACCAGCCCGGTGCGGGGGCAGCGCTTTCCCGCCGGCCTGATCGTGCCGGAGAGCTTCGGTGGGTGCCTGGGCGACGGCGTCTTCATGGTGCAGCCCCTGTTCATCGAGAACCGGTCCCTGGGCTACCTTGTCCACAGGGTTTCCTCGGGCGACGGGGTGGTCTTCGAGGAGCTTAGGTTTTCGGTGAGCTACGGGTTGCGGGGCGTGCTGCTCGCCGAGGAGACTACCCGCGTCAGGCGCGTCGCCGAGCGGACGGAACGGGCGAAGGCCGAGTTCCTGCACGTCCTGGAGGACGGCCTCCACGCCTCGGTGTCCCCGGCCGAGGCCATGGACTTCGTCATGGCGCGGACGGACGGGATCCCGCTCGGGAAAACAGTCTTCGACATTGAGGAGCTGCTCCCCGGCATAGGGAGCTTCCCCCTGCTGTCCGGGGATCCGTCGCGGCTCGCGCAGTGCTTTTCCCTTATCCGGGAAAGGTACCCGGGCTTGCCCGTGTCCGCCGAGATGGGCCACGGGGGGCTTTCCGTCACGTTCCGGGGATCGCCGTCGCCGGGGGAGGGGGCGGGCAGGGCGGAAAAGGTTCGGCAGTTCAGCCTGCTTCTGGCGGAGCGGGTCGTCCTTATGCACGGCGGCGACCTTTCCGTCCACGAGGATCGCTGCACGGTTTTGCTTCCCTGGACGACGCTTACCGGGGGGGAGCCCACCGGAAACGCGGTAAGTCCCGGGCAGCAGGTGCTGGTTCTTTCGGGGCCGGATTCCCTGCCGCACGGGTTTTTCGACCTGCCGCAGGTCTACGACGCGGACGCCGTCCGCCCGGGCGGCGTCGCCTTCGTCGCCTGGAACGCCGTGGCCGCCGGCACCGGGGATCTCGTAAGGATCGCCGGCCTGCGGAACAGGGACGAGTTCGCGGGCGTCCCGTTCCTGTGCTACGGGACGCCCGCGGGCGCCAGGGAGGCCAACGACAACGCCGCCGGCAGGGCTCCCGCCGTGTCCACCCTTATGGACATGGTTGAGCTCGCCCTTAGCCCGCTTAAAAAGGGGAACATCCTTTTCGTCGGCTCCAGGGAATACTGGGCGGAAAAAATCGATCTGTTCGCGCCCGCCGGGGATGAAAACCGCCCGGGCAGGATCCGCATAGACTCCATGTCCGCCTTCAACGAGACGGTGGGCGAGGTAAGCCCCCTGCTGGTTGTCTTCGAGGGGATCGACGCCAAGGCCGCCGCCGCCGTGCGCCGCCACCCCCTGACCGTGACGGTTCCCGTAATCATGGTCGGCGACAAGGTGGACAGCCAGGCGGACGTGCTTGCCCTGGGCAGGTATCCCAGGCTTATAATCTGCCACCGGGCCGTGATCTCGTCCCCGGATTTCCGGAAGCGCGTGTGGGATCTCGCCGAGGGGGGCGAGATCCTGCCCCAGCACACCGGCGTGCTTGTAAAGAAGGCGATACTCTATTTCGACCAGAACGCCGGTTCCTATATCTCGCGCTGGAAGCTTGCGGACACGGTGAACGTCAGCGAGGACTACCTTTCCCGCATCTTCCACCGCGAGATGGGGCTTCCCCTGTGGGACTACCTGAACCGCCTGCGGATATTCCTGGCCGCCGAGCTTTTGCTTAGTACCGACGACTCGATCCAGGCCATAGCCTTGCGGACCGGTTTCCAGGACCAGTCGTACTTCTGCCGGATTTTCAAGAAGATGTACGGCGTTCCCCCCGGGCAGTTCCGAAGGAACTAGCCGCCGGTTTGCCCGGTTAAACGCCGGGATAGTCCAATAACGTGCCATTATTTTCCTGCGGCCCGTGCTTAAACTAAAACTGTATGAAAACCTTGGTTAAAACGATGCAAAGACATCAACTGCTGCGGGAGATCGGGCGGCACCGTTCGGTGTACGGCCTTTTGCTTCTCCCGCTGGTCTACTTCGTCATCTTTAGGTACGTTCCAATCTGGAACGCCCAGATCGCGTTCAGGGATTTCGAGCCGCTTATCGACATACCGGAAGATCCCTTTATGGCCGAGCTGCTTGGCATCGAGCCGGACGCGAACAGTACCAGGGGTGTCTTTAACAGCGTGTGGGTCGGCCTTTACCATTTCAGGCATTTCATCAACTCGTTTTTCTTTTGGGAGATCATGCGGAACACCCTGGGCTACAGTTTCGGCAAGCTGCTTTTCGGGCTTCCCGTCGCGATACTGCTCGCGGTGATGATCTTCGAGTGTACCAAGCCCGGGCTCGCCAAGGCCGTGCAGACGCTTGCCTACCTTCCGCACTTTCTTTCCTGGGTAATTATGTTCGGTATCCTTCAAACGATTCTGTCCCCGGACGACGGCATCCTGAACGACGCGATCCGCGCCTTCGGGGGCGAGCCCGTCGCCTTTCTTACCAACGTGCGGGCCTTCCCATGGATCGTGATCCTTTCGGATGCCTGGCACACGATGGGCTGGAGCGCGATTATCTTTATCGCCGCGCTTATCGGCATAGACCCCACGCTGTTCGAGGCGGCGACGGTCGAGGGCGTAAGCGCCAGGCAAAGGGTTTGGTACATAACCCTGCCGTCCATTCGCCCGGTCATAATCATGGTGGTGCTTCTGCGGCTGGGGACTATCCTGGACGCGGGCTTTTTGCAGATATTCATGCTGTATTCGCCGGCGGTTTTCAGCGTGGCGGACATCGTGGATACCTGGGTGTACAGGCAGGGGCTTCTGCACCAGCAGTTCAGCCTTGCGACCTCGGTTGGCTTGTTCAAGGGTGTCGTCGGTTTGGCTTTGATTTTAACGGCAAACTGGCTGACCAAAAAGTTCGGCGATTCGTCGATGTTCTAGGGGGCGCTTCATGGCTGACGGGCTTGTTTTGGTGTTTTTTGTAATCGCCGCGGTTGTCGCGGTCGTCGTCTTTTTCAACTTTTACCAGATGTCCGGAAAGGGGATTGGCATCGGCAAGCGGCGGGGGACGGCGATAAAGCTTTCGGCCGGGGACAGGCTGTTCTACGTGGGCATCGACCTGTTCCTGATTTTTATCTTTCTAATAGTCGCCATCCCAATGTGGAGCACGATCACGCTTTCCTTCCGCCCGATGGGTTTCGCCGGCAGCACCCTGGATGGGATGCTGCTCGCGCCCTGGAGGTGGTCACTGTCGGCCTACGGCGCGCTCCTGGGCAACGACGGCTTTCTGCGGGCCTTTTCCAACAGCTTTAGGATCCTTACCTTCGGCGTGGCCACCGCCCTGTTCCTTACCGTCCCTATGGCCTACGGGCTTTCGGTAAAGACCCTGCCCGGACGAAAGTTTTTAATCGTGCTTGTGCTTATACCGTACCTTTTCCAGGTCGGCCTTATTCCCACGTACCTTGTCGTGGTGGGCGTCGGGCTTTCCAACACCCTGGCCGCGGTTTACCTGCCCTTCGCCATAAGCACATACAACCTTCTTATAATGCGCCGCTTCTTCGAGGGCATTCCGGACGAGCTTAAGGAATCGGCCAGGATTGACGGCGCGAACGAGGTCAAGGTTCTTCTGCGGATTATACTTCCGCTTTCCAAACCGATCCTGATGACGATCGGCCTGTTCTACGGGGTTAGCTTCTGGAACGACTTTTTCAGCGCCATGCTTTACATCCACCAGGACGCCCTGCAGCCTTTGCCCATACTTCTGCGTAACATCCTTATGGGGGCGGCGATGGCCGACGTGGTGGAGATCGGCGCCTTCGGCGACGCGCCGATCCAGGCGATAAGGGCGGCGAGCGTGTTTCTTGCCGCGATACCGATGGTTATCGCGTACCCGTTCATCCAGAAGTACTTTACCAAGGGAACCATGCTGGGAAGCGTGAAAGGCTAGATAGATGCGCGGGAGTTTTATTTTTAGGAGGACTGTTATGAAAAAACTGATGTTTGCGATTTTGGCGGCGACCCTGATTATGTTCGCCGGCTGCCGGGGGGATGACGGGCTTGTAACCATAGAGCTATGGTACGGCGCGGCGGTTACAGAGGCGGGCCCCCCCCCCAGGGACTGGCATGTCTTGCAGAGGATACGCGACGAACTTGGCATTAACCTGGTTCTTAGCTCGCTGCCCTCGGCGGAAATCGACCAGGACGTGCGGATAAACGCCGCCGGGGCGGGCAACAACCTGCCGGATCTGTTCATGGTGCGGCGCGGGCCGTTCATGAACCTGGTGAACGCGGGGCTTATCGCGCCGGTGGATCACCTGTACGACCTTATGCCGATCAGAAGTGCCCAGCGTTACGACGAGGAAAGCCGCAGGTTTACCACGGTAAACGGCAGATCCTTTGGCTTCGCCTCCCCCGGCGCGGCGCCCAGGAACGAGGGGCTTTTGATCCGCCAGGACTGGCTGGAAAACCTGGGCCTTGACGTTCCGGTTACCCTGGACGACTTCCTGAACGTGATGCGGGCCTTTACCTTTGACGATCCCGACGGAAACGGCGCGAACGACACCTGGGGCTTCGGCGCGTTCCAGGAACTTACCCCGCACGAGGCCGGCCTTGGCCGACGCTTCGATCCCATCTTCGGCGCTTTTGGGGTGGCCGGAACCTGGAACCTTGGCTACGAGGATCCCGGCCTAAACATCCGCAACCCCGCCTATTTCGAGGCGCTCGCCTTCGTCAGGCAGATGGTGGAGGAAGGGCTTATCGATCCGCAGTGGACGGCGCTCAGGCGCGACGACTTCCGGGCAAGGTGGAGGCAGGGGCGTTTCGGAATCATGCGGGAGCAGAACGCCGCGTTCGCCGCCCAGCACAACTACAGGGACTTTGACCTTCAGTTTCCCGAGGGCCGCTGGATCGTGGTGGATCCTCCGGTGGGGCCCCATGGCCACAGTTCCGTGGGCGTGCACACTCCGTCGTTCCGCATCTACGCCGTTTCCACCCGGGCAATGATAGAGGGGAAAGGCCCCTACATCGCCAGGCTTCTTGAATGGATGACGGAAAACTATTTCCTGCTTGGCTGGGGCGTTGAGGGCGACAATTTCGTGTTCGACGAGAACGGCGTGCCCACGGTCGACGGCATCCCGGATCGCTCGCGCGGTTTCGACCAGCCGGCGATGCAGCGGTACACCCAGCTTCGCAACAAGGTTTTCTACAACGGCGACGTCGAGCTTGCCGCGCGCTTCCCCACCTGGACGACGATGGCCGGCAGGGAAATGAGCGCGCTGTGGACGCTTCGCGAGATGCAGTCAAGGCCATGGACGCCGAACACCGGAGCCGACGCGCTTCCGCTGCCCAACGCCGACGTGGAGCGTTTGTACAACCAGCGGATCGTGGAGTTCGTTACCGGCACGATTCCGCTTACCCGGGCTAACTGGAACACCTTCCTTGACGAGTTCGACAGGGTCGGCGGCGGGGTCTGGGAGGACGCCGCGATAGCCGCGGCCAGGGAGTCGGGCTTTATCCAGGCGCCGCTGGTCGCGGCGGCGATTGACTAATCAAAGGCACGGGGGAAATTTTTGTGAACAGTGTGGCAGATAGTTTGACATCAGTTCGTATGGCCGGTTCGGTGATGGGGCGTTACAGGCCGGGGGAGATTCGCTGGCATTACGAGCACGGCCTTGTGATGCAGGCCATTTTCCTTCTTGGGCAGCGCACGGGGCGGGAGGAATTCTGCTCCTACGTGAAGTCGATGTACGACACAAAGATAGACCCCGGGGGGGGGATACTGACGTACCGTGAAAGCGAGTTCAACCTTGACCAGGTAAACCCCGGCAAGGTTCTGTTTCTGCTGCACGAAAAGTACGGCGAGGAAAAATACCGCATTGCCATCGAAACGTTAAGGGAACAATTGCGGAAGCACCCCAGAACCAAGGCGGGCGGCTTTTGGCACAAGCAGATCTATCCCTGGCAGATGTGGCTTGACGGCCTGTACATGCAGGGCCCCTTTTACGCCCAATACGCGGCAAGCTACGGCAGCCCCGGCGATTTCGCCGACATAGCCCTTCAGTTTACCCTGGCCGAATCCAAGGCCAGGGACGACGAAACGGGTCTTCTGTACCATGCCTGGGACGAGTCCCGCGGGCAGAAATGGGCGAACCCGGACACCGGATGCTCCCCCCATTTCTGGGGCCGCGCCCTGGGCTGGTACTGCATGGCCTTGTTGGACACCCTGGATTTTGTACCCTGCGGGGAAGCCGCCGACTCGCTTGCCGCAATAGCGCGGCGGCTTCTGGGGCCCCTGCTTAAGTACCAGGATCAGCAAAGCGGACTGTGGTACCAGGTTATGGACAGGGGTTCCGAGGCCGGCAACTACACGGAAAGCTCGGCCTCGTCGATGTTCGCGTATTTCCTGTTCAAGATGCTGCGCCTTGGCCTGGTTCCCCGGGACGAGGTCGGGTGGGTAAAGGCCGCGGCCGACATGGCCTACCATGGGCTTGCCGAGCAAAAGCTGCGGGAAGAGCCGGACGGCGAGCTTCACCTTATCGATATCTGCGCGGTCGCGGGTCTAGGCGGGAACCCTTACCGCGACGGTTCCTACGAATACTACGTCGGCGAGCCCGTGGCCACCGATGACTTCAAGGGCGTCGGCCCTTTCATCCTGGCGAGCATGGAGAAGGAGGGACTTTTCTAGGGGGTGGCGGCGATGCCCCTAATGCCTATGTCGGTGCGGCAAAACAGGTTGTCGCACCGTATTTTTTCGATTTCCCCGTAAACCTCTTTTTGCGCCAGGGCGAGCGTCGCCGCCTTTCTCGCGACTACCAGCACGCGCCCGCCGTTTGTCACGAACTTGCCGTCCCTGTGGTCGGTTCCGCAGTGGAAAACAAGCGTGTCGTCCTTTAGGTCGCCAAGCCCCTCGATGGGAAAGCCCGTGGGGTACGCGCCGGGGTAGCCCCTGGAGCCAAGAACCACGCCGACAACCGCGTCGTCGCTCCATCGCATCTCGACTTTTTCGCCTTTAAGCAGGGCGCTAATCGCCCGGAACAAATCGCTTTCCAGCCTGGGCAGAAGCACCTGCGCCTCCGGATCGCCAAGGCGGGCGTTGAATTCTATTACCTTGGGCCCCTGCTTGGTGGCGATAAGCCCGGCGTACAGAAAGCCCGTAAAGCCGCGCCCCTCGCCAACCATCGCCCGCGCGGTTTTTTCCAGGATATCCCGTGTCGCGGTTTTAATCGCGTCGTCGCCAATCTGCGGCACCGGGGAATAGGCCCCCATGCCGCCGGTGTTCGGCCCCCTGTCGCCGTCATGGGCGCGTTTGTGATCCTGGGACAAGGCCATCGGGTGGACCTCCCCGCCGTTCACTAGGGCGATAAACGAAAACTCCTCGCCCTCAAGAAATTCCTCGACAACGACCGTCCTGCTCGCCTCGCCGAACCTGCCGTCCCTCATCATTTCCACTAGGGCCTGCCCGGCCTCTTCCCGGCTTTGGGCTATGACAACGCCTTTCCCGGCGGCCAGGCCGTCCGCCTTTATCACGATGGGCATCGCGGCGGTTTCGACGTAGCGGCGGGCCCGGTCGTAGTCCGTAAAGACCTCGTAGGCGGCGGTGGGAATGCCGTATTCTTTCATCAGATCCTTGGTGAAGGACTTGCTTCCCTCTATGACGGCGGCGGCGGCGCTTGGGCCAAAGACCGGCAGCCCGGCCTGCATAAACCGGTCGACGATGCCGTTTACCAGGGGCACTTCCGAGCCGACCACCGTCAGGGAAACCGCTTCCCTTTTGGCGAAGCCGACCAGCGCGTCGAAGTCGTTTTCGTCTATGTCCACCGGCGTTGCCACGTCCGCCATGCCCTTGTTCCCCGGGGCGACATACACCGAGGCGGACTTCGAGAACTTCCACGCCAGCGCGTGCTCGCGCCCGCCGCGCCCAACCACCAAAACCTTGTCCATTGCTTTTCCCCCGTGTTTTTACCGTACCGGGTTTTTTCGATAGATCCAAGGCCGCGTTCAGTGAGGAAGGGCGCAATTTTCTTGATGGGCATCCTGTTTTTTGGAAGCTCTGCACGGGGCAAGCGAAGAATCCGGTTTTATGCCATATGCCTGCGAAAAAGAACACTGGCCGACACGCTCGTCGCTATGCACAGAAGCATGAGCGTCGCCAAAACGCTTATCTTTTCTGCGAAGGCCCTTCTGCCGCGCGTGTTCGGCCAGCCCCGGGGCATCAGTCGCCATAAACCTCGGCGACGCTGACGGGGGCATACATGCCGGGGTTTTCGACGACGGCGCGGGTTTTGACCCGCCGCCCCTGGCGATGCCGTGTACATGACAACGACGGGCGTTCGAGGAATGAACGAGAGGGCCGCGCTCCTAAACGGCGATCTCAAAATCACAAGCGATCCCGGGGAAGGGACGAGCCTGCGCCTTGTCATCCCCGGAACCCGGGAGGGGTCGAATGAACGTTCTGCTGGTTGACGACCATCCCCTGACGAACAAGGGCGTGGCCTCCTGCCTGGAGGGAACCGGGCGCTTTACGGTTGACGCCCAGGTAACCACGCTTGCCGGCGCGAAACGCCACATGGAGGAAGCCGGGGAACGGCTGCCCTGCCTCGTCATACTGGACATAATACTTGGCGAGGAAAACGGCCTGGACTTTCTTCCCTTTCTGGAGGACCACTGCAACAGGAACGGGCTGGCGAAATCGCTCGTCCTGGTATGCTCCGTTCTGGAGGAGCCGTTCCGCATACAGTCCGCGATAAAGCTTGGGGCATCAGGCTACGTTTCCAAAGCCGAGGCCGAGCTTCTCGCCGCAATCGACACGATCCTGTGCGGCGAGGTCTACCTTTCCGAAAGGCACCACGTCAGGACGCTACAGAACCTGGGCATCTACGAGAAGCTCAGCAAGCGCGAGATCGAGGTTTTTGAGCTTGTCAAAAAGGACATGACGAACAAGGAAATCGCCAAGGAGCTTTCCCTGACCCTTCACACCGTGGAAAACCACGTCAGCAACCTTTACTTCAAGACAAGGGTCAAACGTGCGCAAGCCTGGGGAACAAAGGAAGCGGCCGCGTTCCATAGGCCGCCTTGGGCCGCCCCGCCCCAAGAAAGCCGGAACATACTTTGGAAAATTTTAACGCGGCCATTGCCGGATCCGTGGGGTGGGTGTATCATTTAACCAAGGAAAAACAACCAGGAGGATGCCGTGCGTTTAAACCAAGGAAAGCCGCTCGCCGCCGTCGCCGTGTTGCTGGCCGCGCTGCTGGCGGCCTGCGACCTAATCATGCCCTCAAACCCCAACGTGTCCCTAGAGGACGCGATAGGGATAGCCGCCGGGTACCTGGATTCCCGGGGCATCGAGGCCGTTTTCGCCAGGCATTCGGGCATGGGTCTGGAGCGGGGCAGGTGGGTGTGGGAGCTTGAGTTCCGGAACGTCCATAACCAACGGATAGTATACGAGCTGTACGTCGACGTGGACACCGGGGAGGTCGTCAAATTCGAGACGGACTATTGATTTCGTCCGTGCCCGGTCTTTTTTAGGGGGATGCCATGAAGAAGGTTTTTGCGGGCGTTTTCGCGGCGGCCTTTCTCGCCGCGGTATGGGTTCCGGCCGGCGCGCTGGCCTTTTCCGCCGCCGACGCGATTGAGCGCGCCCTGGCGGCCACTGGGGGGGGGACGGTGGAGAGCCTGGAACTGGTTTCCGACCCCGTCGCCGGCTCCGTGTACAGAATCGTGGTCGCCAACAACGCCGTCAGGTTCGAGGTCACGGTTAGCGCCTCCACCGGCGGCATCGCCGGGCTGGTCACCAGGGGGGCGGAGGCCGCCCCAAGGCTGGCCGCGCCGGAGGGCGGGGGCATCGTCGTCGGGGTCGTCACGCCCAGGCGCGCCGCGAGGCCTGGGGGACCGGCCAACCCGCCGGTTTCCGCGCAAAGGGCGGTGGAGATCGCCCGCGACCACCTTGTTTCCATAGGGGTGACGCGCGCGAGGTTCGACTACGTCTACATGGACATGGAAAGGGGCAGGTGGGTCTGGAGCGTGGAATTCGACGGGGCCCGCGGCAGGGACTACGAGTTCTATATCGACGTGGACACCGGCCGGATCATAAAATTCGAAATTAACTGACGGGGAGCCGCCCCGAACGTTTCCCCGGTTGCCCGGCCGTTTCCCCCTCCGGCGCGGTTCGTGTCGCGGACGGGGGAATTCGCGCCGGGGCGGGGGAAACGCCTTGACTGCCGGCCGGCAACGGATGTAAACTTCTAGGTATATTTTGGAGGAAACCGACAACTGGAGGAAAGCGTAACTATCGTGCTCGACAGCGGGGATCTGCTGTCGGGGATATGCGGGGCCAACGACGGCAACCTTAAGGTCATGGAGGATTCCCTTGGGGGGCGCATCGCCGCCAGGGGGAACGAGATCCGGCTGGAGGGGGTTGACGAAAGCGGGGCAAGGCGGTTCAGGACCATGATGGACAACCTCATTTCGGTTATCCGTGGGGGGGAAACGCCCTCGCCGGAGTACGTCCGGACGATCGCCGGGGCGGTCTCCGGGGTCGGTCTGGATTCCGGCGGGCCGTCCCCGGGCGACGACATCCGCGACGCGCTGGTGCAGATCCCCCACGGTTTCCGCCGGGTGTACCCCAGGGGGAGCGGCCAGGCGGCCTACGTGCAGGGGATGCGGGCCTGCGAGATCGCCTTCTGCGTCGGGCCGGCCGGGACGGGCAAGACCTTCCTGGCCGTCGCCGAGGCTTTGCGGCTGGTCCTGTCCAAGAAGCTGCGGAAGCTCGTCCTTACCCGCCCGGTGGTCGAGGCCGGCGAGAGCCTGGGCTTTCTTCCCGGGGATCTCGCCCAGAAGATAAGCCCCTACCTGCGCCCCCTGTACGACGCCATGGAATCGCTGGTTCCCTACGACGTGATCCGCAGGATGGAGGACTCCAGGGCCATAGAGGTGGCCCCGCTGGCGTACATGCGCGGGCGCAGCCTGAACGACTGCGCCGTAATCCTGGACGAGGCGCAGAACACCACCAAGGAGCAGATGAAGATGTTCCTGACCCGCATCGGATCGGGCGCGCGGGCCGTGGTCGCCGGGGACGTGACCCAGGTCGATCTTCCCAGGCGGGCCGAGTCGGGGCTCCTGCACGCGGCCGGGATACTGCGGGGCGTCGAGGGGATACATTTTTCCTTCCTGCACACGGCGGACGTGGTCCGCAACCCCCTCATCAAGAAAATCATAAGGGCCTACGATGAAAACGACGGATAGTTTCGAGTCCGGGCGACTCGCCCGCTTCCTGCTCAGGCACTTCGGCCTTTTGCGCCTTCGCAGGCTGCCCGCGCTCGCGTGCCTGGCGTCCTTCGTCGCCTCGGTCCTGGCCACGATTACCTTCGTAAACCTTGAGTCCGAGTGGCAGTGGGCCCACGGCGAGTTCGAGGCGGGGATGGTGGCCGACAGGGACGTGGTCGCCGGCTACCCGCTTTCCTACGTGGACGAGGACGCCACCCGCCTCCGCATGGAGGCGCAGAGGAGCCTTGTCCCGGCCGTTTTCCTGTACGCCCCCCACGCCACCCGCGAGGCCCTGGGCGCGTGGGAGGAATTCAACGACTTCGCCGACGGGCTGGAGGGGCAGGGCATGTCCCTGGCCCTGATGCAGCTTACGGTTCAGGCCGAGTACCCGGGGTTCTTCGCCCCGCAGGCCGTGGTCTCGTTCCTTTCCGCGCCGGACAGGGCGGCATTCAGGGGCTACGGGCGCGAGGTCCTGGGCGCGGTCCTGTCCAGGAGGGTGTTCGCGCTGGGCGGCGCGGATCTGGGGAACTACAACCCGGACGTCGTGGAGCTTCTTACCCTGCTGGGCTACAGGGCGGAAAGGGAGCGCATCAGGCGCGACGCGGCCGTCTCCATGCAAAACGCCGGCGCCGCGCTAATGCAGGCGGCCGAGGCGCTGTCACTGCCGCCGGCGTTCGCGGGCCTTGCCCCCGCGCTGCTGCTTCCGTTCGTCCGGGAAAACGCGGCCTTCTCGCCGGAGGACACGCAGATGCGCGTCGCCGAGACGATGGAGCGCGTCCCGGCCGTCGTCAGGACCATCGAGCAGGGGCAGAGGATCATCCGGCAGGGCTTCGTGATCACCCAGCAGGACATGCAGGACCTTTACGCCCTGCGCGCCGCGCTTCCGATGCAGGCTCCGCGCAACCACGCGGGAAAGATCCTTCTGCTGGCTCTTCTGTACGTGCTGTTTATCCTGCTGCAGGGCCGGCCGGTGCTTGGAAAGGAGCTTCCGGACGGCCAGAGCTGCCTGCTTTTCGTCCTTCTGTTCCTTTACCTGGCCGGGGCGGGGCTTACCCGAAGCCTTACCCCGGGGGATTTGCCGGTCTCGCTGTTTTTCCCCACGGCTCTTATGGTTATGATTCCCGCCGTGTTCATGGGGCATCTTGCAGCCTTCGCGCTGGCGTTGGCCTTTCCGCTTAGCGCGGTCATAGTCGGCTTTTTCGACGTTCCGTCCTACGTTTTCGCGCTGGTCTCCGGGCTTGCCGCCTCGGTCGTTTTCAGGAAGGCCGAAAAGCGGATGGACCTTATCAAGGCGGGGATGAAGATCGCCGGGGCGAACTGTCTCGCGGTAATCGTGATCCTGCTTATGCGGGCGGCGGATTTCTCGGCCTATCCGCCGATGATGGCCTGGGCGGTCCTTAACGGCGTGGTCGCGGGGATGCTGATGCTGGGGGTTCTGCCTCCGCTTGAGTACTTCCTGAACGCGGCGACGACCTTCCGGCTGATCGAGCTTTCCGACCTTAACGCGCCGATCCTTCGCAAGCTGTTTACCACCGCGCCGGGCACCTACAGCCACTCGGTCATGGTCGCCACGCTTGCCGAGCAGGCCTGCCAGGACATCGGGGCGAACGCGCTGCTTGCCCGGGTGGGGGCCTACTACCACGACATTGGCAAGATGGAAAACCCGGACTATTTCGTGGAGAACCAGACGGACTACAACCGGCACGACGACATCGCCCCCC
>Ga0209755_10003184_pt1 | contig 20970 bp, 16 predicted proteins | sample TergutCo191P1_FD_187301 | JGI IMG/M metagenome (GOLD analysis project Ga0209755, IMG submission 187301) | Cornitermes sp. P1 segment gut microbial communities from Petit-Saut dam, French Guiana - Co191P1 (SPAdes) (version 2) | ecosystem: Host-associated > Arthropoda: Insects > Digestive system...
GAATTAGCGGAATTGGTGAAAATAAGCTCCGTGAGCTTATGGACAAAGGAGAACTTGAATATGTCCAAAATGGCAATCGCAGATTGATAGCCGACACCGCTATCTGGGATTGGTATAACCGAGCAAAGAGGGCAGTTTGTACCGGAGAAGCAGAGGGGGGATAAATTATATGGCTGTAACAGCAAGACAAGTGAAGAACAAGCGTGATTCTGACGGTATGCTCACAGGTAGAGCCGGAAATGTTTACGATGTTGCTATTAAGTACAAAACACCGGACGGATATAAAAATTATGTAAAAAAGGGCTTTACAACAAAAAAAGAAGCACAACAACATGAAGCCGAAATGAAAACAAAGCTATCGAATCCGTCTTATTCCCCGGCACAAGGCGCACAAGGACGCACTGCACTAAAGGATTATCTGGCAGAATGGCTAGAGCAATACGGAAAAACTAACTTACGCCCTAGCACATACGAGAGCTACAAAAGCATTATAAACATTCACATAAACCCCAATATAGGGCATATTGCGCTTAGAGAACTGACACCGGCAATGTTTGATGATATTTTCAGAAAAATGTATGACAAAGGGCTTTCTCAAACCACAGCCCGAAATACTCATAGAGTGTTAAGCGTTTCCTTAGAGGGAGCGCGTAAATATAGGTATATCGAGCATAACCCCGCCCGCGATATTTTAACTAAGTTTGGTCAGCAGGGGAAAACGCCCGACCCATACACGGTTCAGCAAATGCAACAACTTATGGGACACGTTAGCGGTACGGAATGGGAGTTGCCTGTAATGTTGGCAGGAATGTATGGATTACGCATGAGTGAAATTTTAGGTTTACGTTGGCAAAATGTGGATATGGAAAAAGGTACATTCGCTGTCGTTGAACAACTTCCTTTCCGAGTTCCGGCAGGAACAACGACAATAGAACAGATGTCGCCAGTCAAAGGCAAGGGTGCAGACAATGCAGGGGAAAGAGTATTGCCGATAACAGAAGAAACAAGACCATATTTTGAACGTCATGCGGAGCTACAAGCAAGACAACGCGACCATGCGATAAACGGCGGCGGCACATATTATGAAAATGATATTGTCGTTGCAAGAGCCAACGGCGCACCACATAGACGCGACCAAGTATCAGCAAACTTTGGGCAAATGCTCCGGCGTTCAGACTTCCCATATATCAGATTCCACGACTTGCGCCACACAGCGGCAACCAATATGCACCAACTGACAGGAGATTTCTTTACGGTGGGCATGATATTAGGGCATAGCCTAAAAGGCGCAGGTATTCAGCTAGGCATATCTACAAAACTTGATTCTGTCACAGCACAGTATGTAGATGTGCGGCTTGAACGCAAAAAAGAAGTATTGGGTGCTTACCATAACGTGCTTCACCCAAAACAGAAATCAGCAGAAAAGGGCGCTGAAAAACCTGTTAAGAAAAAGAGCCACAGCATGGAATTATGATATATCTGTTTATATTGCGATTTGTTTTATTATATCTCTTTGCAGAGTATTCCACCAATTTTCTACCACGCTATGCAAGCGGCGTGAATAATTTGAATGTTCACAACTTAGGCTGTGGTAGAATTCTACCACAAATTTTCTACCATTTTGCATTTTCAGAAAATACAGAGGAAAAGGTCAAAGCCAGCAACCTCTTGCGGTTGCTGGCTTTCTGGCGGAGGGTGAGAGATTCGAACTCTCGTGGGGTTGCCCCCAAACGGTTTTCAAGACCGCCGCGTTATGACCACTTCGCTAACCCTCCATGTGGGTTTTTATTCAGTTTTGTAGGAGAATCACGAGTTTTCAAGACCGCCGCGTTATGACCACTTCGCTAACCCTCCATATTTGTGCTTCTAAATTCCAAGCCAAGATAGTATAACTCATTTTGGGGAAATAAGCAACAAATTATTTTGTTAAATTTATTGCAATTTTTGCGCTATCCCAAGCAAGCTGTGAAAGTTCTCTTCTACGCCTTTCAAAATCCGGGGGAAGAGAGGCTGGAGAAGCCGAATTTGCCTGTGGTAAACCGAGGCGTTTTAAGACTTCATTTTTTAACTGAGGGTCGTCGTAGGGGAGACAGTTTTCGGCCATCTGGGCCTGCTCCATGAAGGCATCCACTTTGGGGTCATAGGATATGCCCACCATCGGGGTGCCGGCGGCCATTGCGCAGATGAGGCCGTGGAGGCGCATGGAGAGCACTTTGTCGGCGATTGAGGTGAGTGCCAGAAACTCCCGGGCTGTAAGGCATCTGTCGATGAAAAGAGGTTTGGAGGACATCAGGCTGAGCACGGTGCGGCTGGCCTCAGCGTCTTCGGGGAAATGGGCGGGGACTAGGAGCACATTCCAGCCATCAGCGGCTACGGCATCAAGAGCCTCCGCAATGGGCTTAAAGTGTGAGCCTGACTTCCAGTTTCGTACAGAAACGAACAGCAGGGGTTTCTCTTTTTTTCCATCCTTGCCGGAAATGCCCAGCTCTAGCAGCAGTTCAGCTGTAATTCCTGTACAGACATTCTCACGCCCCAGCGCAAGTACGGGGTCGCATGTGACCTTGATTTTTTTTGTGACTCCAATTTCTTCAAGAAGTTTTGCTGAGGAGCTGTCCCTTAGGGTGATAGCGTGACAGCGGCTAAAAATCTTTGAAGTACTGGCTCTGTTTTGCTCATGCAGCAGCGGGCCGACGCCCTGGCTATAAATCATAACTTTTTTCCTAAGGAGAAGTGCCATTTTTATTATACCCAAATAATAACGGGGGCTTCTGGCGCTTGTAACATCCTGGATGAGAGAGCCACCGCCGCTAATGAGCAGGTCGGCGCGTAGAAGTTCAAGTCCAGCCACAACAGGGTTCCAGCGGTTAACGGCGTTAACTCCGTAAAGCTCGCGGGTGTTTTCGGGATTTGCGGAGAGCACTGTAATTTTTACTTCGGGGGACAGCTTCTTGAGACAGTGGATTATTGACAGCAAGACTGCCTCATCACCGCAATTGTCAAAACCATAGTATCCGCTTATCACAATTTTTGCAGCTTTATCTGAAACGCTCATGGTAATGACCACTCCTTACGTAAATCTTGAGCACAAAAAGGCCGTGAAAGAAAGTGGCCTTTTTGCGCATTGTTTATTGTTTATGGTGTGTTTACAAATTGCTAGGCTCTGTCCCGTAAGCGTTGTGGAGTTTTTTCACCTGCTTGAATATGAATTCCAAAACTATAATGGCTATGATGCCGATGAGTGTGCCAAGCCACAGGCCGTGGGCTGTGCGCATTATGGAGATGAGAACGGGAGTGTGGAGATGGGCATATGTGTTCATTATGGAAACCTGTCCCATGGTTCCTGCGATGAGCAGAGGGAGCATTTTGAATTTATAGCCAAAGTATAAAAGAACGAGCATAATTGGGTGGCCTATCAAAAACTCTGAAGTTCTCGGCCTTACTCCCAGAATGTTGTGAAGCAATTGCCTCATAAGAAGTTCAACGTCCATTACTGCATCAGGGTTTTCGTTGCCTGTGCGCATTATGAATAGGGCAAATGCTGCCACCATCAGCGCACATAGGCCAAGTTGCCAAACCTTTATGGTGCTCCGTACAGTCCCGTGCATGATGCCGTACCAGTCCTCTTCCCGTACCCACAAAATAAATGGGATGAGGGCTAGGGGGATTATGTGTGAAATCGTCACTCCTACGAAAGTGTCCAGCTTTACCATGAAGGGAGGCTCGGAGAGCAAAGCCGACATTAAAAGCCCGCCCGCCAGGGTAAACATGGACATCAAAACAAGATGAACAGCTGCCCGGATTATGAGCTTGACCCTGCTTGGGTTTAATGTGGCCCTGTTTGCACTCAAGGCCGCAAAAGGAGGCCAGTTATCCCTGTTTTTAAGAACTAAAATTATGCCAAGGCTCGGAATTATAATTGCCGCAGCCAATGCCAGGAGCTTTCGCATGAACATAGGCATAAAGATGAGTCCGCCGCTCCACACGAGCACAGAGAAAATCATCAAGAGAATAAACGGGAGCCGCCATTTTTTATTTGTAAAAAACGGCTCAGCGACTAAGAGCAATAACCAGCCGGCAGCGGCGATCACCCCTAGGCCAATTATAAACAGTGCGGCGAAAGGAATGGAGAAATACGGTATCGGCTGCGGGACACCGACAGTAAGCCCGGCCGACTCAAGGCTGTGCCGTATAAATTCGAGAAACTCCATGTTTAGCTCAAGGGATGAGGCTGGATTCATAAGGCCGTGAAATCTCAGGAAAATAATACTCATATTGCGCTCTGTCGCAGCGAGTATGAAGCGGTTGGCCGCATCTTGGAACTCGCGGTAATTGCGGAGCTCGTTTTCGGCGATGGCATGGACGCGCATAAACCCATCGTCAAGGCGCATTGCCAGGCCACCCAGGCCTGTCTGATCAAAGAACTCAAAAGAAACGAGGGGAAGTCCAACGGGCTCTAGTGATTCGGCGATGAGATCTTGAATATCAGGGTCAATGCCGCCGCCGGGGACGGTGGAGTCATTAAAGCCGATGGCCACGACATTGGGGATTTTCTGCACCCAGCGCCAGGTTTCAGCTAAGTTTACCTCTGTGACAGGCTCCCATGTGCGGAGCCTGGGCAGGATGTAAAAGCCTATTTCGGCGGCCATCTCAAGGTCGTCGAGAGGGAAGCCCAAGCCTAAGAAGGCTCTCTCAACAGAGTGCATGTTAGTAGCTAGGCCCAAGTAGTCACCCAGCACAAATGCAGTGGGATAGCGTTCCTTGGCTTCCAAAAGTGAAAATAACTGCTCGTGCAGCCTTTCGTTGCGGGTCAGAATGTATGTCCCATCAGGGGATATGGTAATGCCTGGGACAGCATTTTGGGCATCTTCGCCATAACGCATTTCCAGGTGAAACATAAGCTGGCTGCCGAACATGGATATGACATCGCCTGCGATTTCCCATTCAGCCAGAATCCTCTCCCTGACGACAAGGCCTGTGGCACCTGCCTCAAAGGCCATGCGCATCATATCATAAAGCTCCAAATCACGGCTTGTATTGGCGATACGCCAGAGTTCGTCATATTCGACGAATAGGCCGACAACATTATCGTCAGTCTCAACCGGTGAGCGGAGCGCTAAATGCACCCACATTGCACAGCCAAAGGAGATGAGCATTATAATGGCAGCCACCCGCTTAAAGATGGCTCCGTTTTTGCTTTTGGTCAAATTTTGGTCGCTCATAAATTTAGATCCTCGACTTTCTAAGAATAGAATACTGCGGGGCAAAAAACGGCAACTTAATTTGCAGCTTCATTTTGGCGTGAGGTGTTGAGTCAAGTTCTTTGCCGTCTGCACCGAGGATGGTTTCAGCGGTGAATGATACTGGCTCGTCATTAGGTGTTAGAAGCTCTACGGTGTCGCCTTTGAAGAATTTGTTGCGCTGGGATAGCACGGCGTTACCCTCGTTATCACAGCTTTCAACCACAGCGACAACATCACAGTCGGAGCGGTACATGGAGTCTCCGTGGTACTGGCCGGGGCCGCCCGGATCGAAATAGAAGCCGGTGGAATACTCTCTGTGGCTGACTTTATTTACCTCGTTTCGCCAGACCTCCTTGAGGGGCTGTGCAGAGGCTGCGGCATCAATCGCCTTGCGGTAAGCATTTGTTATGGCGGCTGCATAGTACGCAGATTTCATGCGCCCTTCAATTTTGAGACTGCTGAGCCCTGCGTCTGTGAGCTCCTTTATATGGTCAATGAGGCAGAGATCCCGGGAATTCATTATGTATGTTCCCTCTCCCTCGGTTATGTCAAAATACTCGCCGGGGCGCTGATGCTCTACAAGGCTGTACTTCCAGCGGCAGGGTTGAGCACAGGCCCCCTTGTTGGCGTCCCTGCCTGTTAGGTAACTTGAAAGCAAGCACCTGCCTGAGATAGCCACGCACATTGCACCGTGTACAAATGCCTCCAGCTCAAGTTCTTGCGGAATGTTTTCACGCATTACGGCAATCTCTTTGAGAGTTAGCTCACGGGCCAAAATTACACGTGAAGCACCCATTGCGTGCAGAGCCTTGGCCGTTTCAAAATTAAATACACCTGCTTGAGTGCTGATATGCGCCTCCACAGATGGGGCATATTTGCGGGAGAGCGCAAGTGCGCCGATGTCCGACACTATTACAGCATCGGCACCGGCGGACTCAAGTTCTTCAAGAAAAGCAGGTAAGGCATGGGCGTCGTCATTGTTCATTACGGCATTACAGGTAATATACGCCCTGACCCCGTGGGAATGGCAAACTTTGATGGCCTCAGCCATGTCCTCGCTGCCGAAATTACCCGCAGAGGCACGCAGCCCAAACTGCAAGCCACCCATGTACACCGCGTCTGCGCCGAATGTGAGAGCCATTATGAGCTGCTCAGCATCCCTGGCAGGTGATAAAAGTTCAGGTTTAGTCATTTTCAACTTTCCATTTCCATTTGTTTAGTGCTGCAAATTGACACTAGTTAGTGCCGTCAATGGCTTACCGCCACCAGCCGCCGAATTGATCGCTCTGGACAAAGCTGCGGTGTTCGGGGTAAGTTCTAAAGAAGTTGTGAGTACCTTCCAAATTAAGCGCATAGAAGTATTCGTCCGTTTCGAGCGGGAACAGCGCTGCGCGGATTGAGGCTATGCCGGGGTTGGCTATAGGCCATGGTGGCAAACCTGGATTTGTGTAAGTGTTGAAGGGGTGGTCAAGGTCAGTGGTGGCAGCTAGGCCTGTGCCTTGGACCGCATAGCTGAGCGTGGCGTCAATTTGCAAAAACGGAAACGCAGGGCTTTCAAGGCGGTTGTAAATAACTGCCGCGATGCGTGGACGCTCTTCATCATTGCCGGCCTCACGCTCAATCATGGCGGCGATGTTTATTATTTCAGCGACAGTCAGCCCCATCTCCTCAGCTCTTTCGACATAGGCCTCAGTGAACTGCCTGTCAAACTCACGAAGTAACCTGTTGAGCACTGTTACAGGCTGTGAGCCCAAGAAAAAGTTATATGTGTTGGGGAAGAGGAAACCTTCAAGCCTGTATCTGTGGCCAATCGTTTCGCTATCGAGGAAGTGGAAGTTGAAATCATGAGTTGTGGCGGCCTCCCATAGGTCATCGGCTGAGTGGACGACTTGGGATTCCTCCATTAGATTAAAAATCTGAAGCAGCGTAAAACCTTCAGGAATCGTTACTGTGGTTTCTACACGGGCACCTGCCCGCGCGGTCATACCCTGAACCAGAGCTCTGTAATCAAAGTTTTTGTTTAATATAAATGTCCCGGGGACAATTCTCTGCGCAGAATCAGAGAAACTTGCATACTGGTTAAAAAGCCATCTGTTGCGGATGAGCCCGGCTCCATAAAGAAGCTCTGTGACATCCTCCATCTCGAAGTCTTGCGGGATTGTTATGCTGACCTGCTCATCTATAGTGCCGAAGCCGAGGACATCGGCAATTCCCGTCCATAGCACCACGGCCAGCACGAGGCTTATGGAAATTATAAATGATGCATACAGGATGCCGCCTATGCAGCCTGTCCGCTTTTCGCGGCGCACGCGCACAGGGCGTTCCTCGGGAACATCTATGTATTGGCCGTCGAAATCAAAGTTTAGTTTGAAATTTTCATCGCCGATGTCCAAATCTTCGTCTTTATGCTTTGTTACCTTGCCGTGGGGGGAGATGTCGTACTCTCTCATGCCGCCGTTTTTTGCAGGCTTTGAAATCATTCCGTCGGAGGATATGTCAAACTCCCTCACGTTGCCTTGGGCGGGCTGCCTTGAGGGTGGTGCAACGCCTTGTGGATTGGGCTTGCGGACAGGGGTGGGAGGGCTGCTCTGCTCGCGTTGCGGTGTGGCTTGAGGTATTGCCCGGGGTGCTGGTTTTGGTGCAGGGGGTTGCGCAGACTGCGGCGGAGCAGGATTTTTGGGCTTGACAGTCACAGCCTGTCTCGGGCGGGCCGGGACAAGCTCGTTTGAAGCAGGCTGCGGACCGGATCCGCTGTCTGCGATAAGTTTTTTAATTTCTTCTAATTCCTTGTCAACGTCCGGCAAAAATCTTCTCCTCCGTGACTAAACATTTAACTGCGATGTCGTGCGGCTCCTTGGGAACCTCTTCTCTTATAAGCCTGTGCCGGCAAATTCCGGCGGTGAAAGCGGCGTTGTTTTCCAAATATCTGTCATAATACCCCCCGCCGTAACCTAGGCGGTACCGTGATTTATCGTATGTGAGGGCGGGCACCAAGATGAAGTCAATTTCATCGGGCGGCAGAATGACTTTAGACTCTGTCGGAGCGGGGATGCCCAGTATGGCGGGCTTCATTTCACTGAGGCTGCTGATAACCCGCGCCTCCATTGTGCCTCCGTGGAAGCAGAAGGGGAAGGCCACGGTCTTGCCCGCCTCAAACGCAGCATCTGCAATCTTCAAAGTGTCAGGCTCACGGCCGATGCTGTAAAACAGCATGATGCAGCGGGCGCTGATAAATTCCTCAAGCGAGGTTATATTTGAAAAAATACCGCTGTTGGAATGCTGTATATATTCGCTGGTTAGAGAGTCAATCTCATGGCATACGGTCTTTCTTAATTCAGTTTTGATTGATGCAATCTGCATAATGCACTACCCATGTTTCAAAGTTGTAAAAATCAAAGATGCCAGTTCGCTGTGGATATCTTCAACTGTCCGCTCCCGGCTCTCGTCGAAGCAGGCGATTTTGTGCCAGCCGTAAAAATCGGCGGCCTGTCTGCCGCAATGGGCACTTTGCTCTAAATAGGAGAAATCCGTTTCGTGGATATCCGCCGATGTACCTGTTTCGGCTTGCCGCCGCTCAAGGCGCTTAATGGACTGAGATGCCTCAATGTCCATATATATGACGCAGCTGGGGCGGGGCAGCTCTACTAGATTAAATTCAAATTCATACAGCCACTTGAAGTAGGCCTCCCGCTCGTCCGCGGGCAGCTTTGCCCCTTGGTGTATGGCGTTGCTGGTGGTGTAGCGGTCTGTGAGAATGAGCCCGCCGCTCTGATAATAAGATTTCCACTCCTGTATGTATGATGCGATTCTGTCAACAGTGAAAAAAATTGAAGCGGCATACGCTCCTACAGCGTCAGGGTCAGAGCCGAACTCACCGCCGAGATACATTCTTATGAGGGCAGAGGACTCCTCTGAATAACGGGGGAAACTTAAGCGGCGGAAATCCTGCCCCTTAGCTTCGAGTAGTTTGCATAATAGCTCAAACTGTGTGGACTTACCGCTGCCGTCTATTCCTTCAAAAACAATCAAATTGCCCGGTGTACTCATTAGCTCTCCTTATGCTCTGTGTGCTTTGTCAAAATCTTGCCGGACTTCTGTCAGTTTGCACTGACAGCCTGCCGGCGGCGGGTTTAAGCATTAGTTATGCGCTTAACAATTACTCTTAAAATAAAGAGAGGCAAACTCACGCTCCTTGCCAGGCGCTTGGGTTCCTTAAAAATCCTATAGAGCCACTCAAGTCCTGCTTTTTGAAAGAAAACAGGCGCACGCTTGACATTTCCCGCAAAGACATCTAAAGAGCCGCCGAGCCCTGCGCAAAGGGGGACATCCAGTTTCTCCAAGTTCTCAGCCATCCAGAGCTCTTGTTTAGGAGCGCCTAGGCACACCAGGAGAAGGTCGGGCCGGGATGAATTTATTTTCTCAATAATGGGAGCACTGTCAGTGAAGTAGCCGTCGGCAGTGCCTGCGATTATAAGCCCCGGGTACGTTTTGGCCAAATTCTCTCCGGCCGTAGCAGCCACGCCGGGTTTTGCCCCCATCAGAAAGACGCTTAGGCCGGCCTTGGCCATTTTGCAAAAAAGTGCTGCGGCAAAATCAATACCAGGAACCCTTCCATGACTTAGGGGAGTGCCCAGAATCTTGGCTCCGTAGATAACGCCAATCCCGTCGGGCAGGACGAGGCCTGCGGAATTGATGGCAGAGCGCAGAGCTTCGTTGCGGCGGCTCAACCATACAATTTCGGGATTAGGTGTGACGGCATAGGTCTTTTCCTTGCTTGTAATTTTGTCAAATGCGAGAGTTGCGGACTGCTCAAGCGAGAGATTATCAAACCCAATCCCCAAAACATTAACTCTCATAAACTAAATGCCCTCGCTTTTGTCAGTTTGATAGGTGAAAAGCTATATCAGCTACCCTGTCATAGTCTTAAAGTCCGCTTCATCCTTAGCCAGCCCATCCTGCTGCATCAGGTTCTCCAAAACGGTGATATCTGCGGCAATGTCCATTGCATCTGAGCTAAACAACTGATCAAGCTGCTGCTCATAGCCTGTGGCGAGAGTGTCTAGGACGCGCCCGATGTTCTGCTTGGCGGCCATTATGTTCTCGCCTTTTACACCCTGCTTTTCAAGTGTAGAATATTGGCGGACGAGCTTCATTGTGGTTGGAAGGTAATAGGTTTCAAAGCGGCGGATCTGACTTTTCTTTTCGGGGTGTTCTTCGACAATGCGGAAAATCTTGGCAGTCAAAAACTCTATCCTCTCGATTTTGCCCGAAATTGTAATATCGGCCACGGAGGTGTTAAGGGTGTGGAGCTCTGCTATGATTTGAGCGTAACTCTTTTCTCCCGTATCTTCATCTTGTGTGGTGTCATCAGTGTTGAACACAGTCTTGCGCAGTTCCTCGGCAGAGTTGCCGCAGAGGATTAGGCTGTCAAGTTCATTGTCGATGTAAGTGCCTGTTTCAAAATAACCTTCGTCAATCATTTTTTGGATATCGCGCCTGACTGTCTTTATTTTGAGCCCTGATGTATTGGCGATGCTTTGCATCGGCACAACATCACGGCCGGCTATGTAAGCGTAATAAGCCTTGAATCTGCCGAGCCTTTTTGTGACAATGTTTCTGGAGAATAGTGAGATGAAGCCGCCCAGGAAGTAGAAAATACCCAGCCAGAACTCAGGCCAGCGGGCCACAAGGCCTGCGCCCCAGATGCCTGTTGCGGCACTTACTACTGTGTTGGCGCCTATGATGAACAGGGCGATGGCAATAAACAGCAATATAATGGATATGGCCTTGCCTGACTTTTTTTCAAGCACATTGCCGTCGGAAGTGTCTTTTGTTTCCTTGGCGGGTTTCTGTTTTGCCTGGCCTGTCGGGCGGGCGTAGCCTGAGGTTTGCGGTGCGGGGCGGGCAGAGCCGTAGGCCGTAGGGGCAGCTTTTCGCTGTGGCTGCTGTGGAGCGGTTTGCTGTGCGGGGCGCTGGTTATGAGTTTGTTGATTTGTAGCTTGCTGAGCCTGTTGGCTGGAAGTTTGCTGGTTGCCCGTTTCTGAGGTCTGCCAAGTGATTCCGGCATCCTTTAGTGCGGCCTGAGCCGCAGCGGATGCTTCTTTTATTGCATTTTGTGCCACAACTGAGGCTTTGTTAATTGCATCTTGTGCAGTGGACGAGGCCTGTGAAGAGGCCTGAGCCGCAGCGTCTTTAGCTTGGTTTGCAGCTTTCTGGGCGGCATTTTGTGCAGCGGACGCAGTGTTGCGCCAGTCATCCGCCGCCCCTGAGGATGCCGAAGAGCCGCCAGAGCTTCCAGGTTTTGCATAACTGCGCACTTTAAGTAACAGCATAACGAGGCCGGCGGGTGGAAACGCGAACATCAATATAAAAATGATGACCCACGACATCACATCCTCGGTTTTGTCTGTTTCATTAGTGTTTTTGTTGTTCTGACTCATCTTTCTACCCCATATATCCTGTCCGCAGAAGCATGTTTCCTGCGCCGATAATCCACGAAACAGTATATCAGAAATAGAGCCGGTTGTGAAGTTAAAAGTTGATTTAGGAATTTTTTAGAGATTTTAACGAAATGTAAATGTTGTAGTTTGACCAAATCTAAAACCATTCGGTGGAAATTATCCGCCGGAAACCGTCCGTCGGACACGGGCAAGTGCTCTGTGAAAAAGTGGGGCGGCCTACGTCAGTCACGTCCACTCTGGCAGAAACTTGAAACCCTTGCAAAACTTGTGTTCCAGGACTGCGGCCGCCCCACTTTCCCCCAGAGCACCTGCCCGTGTCCGACTGATCTGTGCAAATGTTGCAGTCAAGCCCCGCTTGCCGTGGCTATAGTAGCGCTGTTACAGCCATAACCGATCTATACATGTCTTTTCGTGCAAAAATCGCCGAATTATACATGTCTTTTCGTGCAAAAGCGGGCAATTTATTCTTGTCTTTTCGTGATTTGTGTGTTATGATGCAGAATAAAACACACCTGTTTGCAGTGTTTGAGAGGATATTATGAGTGCATTAAGAAGGAAAATATATTTAGAGATGCTTGAGTGGAAAAAAAGAAGTGCCGGAGTTACCGCTATATTGGTTGAAGGCGCAAGGCGTGTAGGCAAGAGCTTCCTGTGTCGGCAGTTTGCTGAAAATGAGTACAAGAGCCACATAATCATTGACTTTGGCAATGCACCGCAGGATGTTTTGGATATGTTTTATAACGACAGTTCCAACCTTGATTTGTTTTTTGCCAAATTGTCGGCCTTTTACTCAGTGTCTCTGCACGAGAGAGCCTCTGTAATTGTTTTTGACGAAGTTCAGCAATTCCCGCGTGCTAGGCAGTTAATTAAGTATTTTGTTGAGGACGGCAGATATGACTTTATAGAAACAGGTTCGCTAATAAGGCTAAAGAAGAATGTTCAAAATATTATAATCCCTTCTGAAGAAGAACATTTGGAAATGTTTCCGCTGGACTTTGAAGAGTTTCTGTGGGCAATGGGTGATGAGGTCACAGTTCCTTTCCTAAAGCAATGCTTTGATAAAAAAATGCCGCTGGGGCAGGCTCTGCACAGGAAAGTGATGAATGACTTCCGGCAATATGTTCTTGTTGGGGGAATGCCGCAAGCGGTGATTGAATATGTGAAGGGCAAAGACTTTGGGGCTGTTGATGCTGTTAAGCAGCGTATATTGAAACTGTACCGCGACGATGTGTCTAAATTTGCCGCAGGCTACGAAGACAAAGTTTTTGCAATATTTGACGGAATTCCCGCCCAGCTCTCAAAAAAAGAAAAGAAATACAAACTGTCATCTATATCAAAGCAGGCTCGCTTTAGGAGCTATGAGGATTCATTTGTGTGGTTGAGTGAGGCCATGGTGGTCAACACCTGCTTCAATGCCACCGACCCCAATGCCGGGCTTGCGCTCAGCGCAGATTTTGCAACACAAAAATGCTATATGGCCGATACAGGGCTTCTTGTAACACATGCTTTTACAGGCAAGCCGTATAGTAAAAACGAAATCTATAGAGCAATTTTGTTTGATAAGCTCAGCATTAACGAGGGGATGATAATGGAAAATATAGCCGCCCAAATGCTTCGTAGAAGCGGGCACAGTCTTTATTTTTACTCCCGCAACGACAAAAATAACCGTGAGAACCACATGGAAATCGACTTCATAATAACAGAAAATGGAAAAATCTCCCCAATTGAAATTAAGTCAGGTAGCTACAAGTCACATTCGTCGCTGGATAAGTTTAGGAAAAAGTTTTCATCAAAGCTCTCAAGTTCTTACATTCTCTACACGAAGGACGTAATAGAAAAAGATGGCATACTCCACCTGCCCATATATATGGCAATGTTTTTGTAGTAGCTGTCAGCGCATGGTTAGGCAAGGTTGCCTGTTTGCTGCTCTTGATTAGAAGGAATTTACATTTTAGCGGATGAAACGCGCACAATTTAGCGGATAAAGCATGCACATTTTAGCGGATGATGCAGCAAAGTGTTGCAAGAGAAGGGGTGTGGAGTCGGTAGGACATTATTGAATCATGCTTTATGAGGCGGCGGTTTAAGCCAAATGGTGGTCTGCTGCCTTCAATTTCCTCTCCAGCTAGACATTACATTGCGGCAAAAAATCAGCTACACCCAAAAAATCAATGATTTTTCACACAATTAATCTTGTATATGTAACATTATTGTGATATCATGCGGAAATGAGGCCATAACAAGAGGCCGCAGCGACCGTTAGGTGCTACCAACACCAAACGGCGAATGTAGGGAACCACTTAAAGTAAACGCCTACAAACACGGAAATATCCGCCACTACGACTTGAATCAGTATACTCATTTATATGGGTTTTTACAAGGCTGATTTTGTTGTGGTGCTGGTTTGTTAACTGTGGACAAACGCTGAGAATGTATTTTTGAGGCGCGTAGGCAAGGCATTATGCCCCCTGCGCGCCTTTTTATTATGGCCTTCAAATTTATGTCTTGGTGACGGACATGCATGAAATTTGGAGGTGAAAAGTGAACAATCAAAAAAGAGTATAATAGTTAACTAAGAACACAGCTCACGAACTGTAAAAATGAAACGAAAGTGAAGGTAGACCACAATGAAAAAAAGTATACTCAATATTATTCTTGCTTTAGCTCTCGCATCAAGCGTATTGTCTATAGGGAGCCTTTCTGCTGACGCATCTGAAAGAATTGTCATAAGAGGTGAGCGCATAGAACGTGAAATCAGAGACGGCGCAAATTCGAGAGAAGTTCAATTTCAACTTCACCTTCACAGTCTGGCAACTCAGCAGCGAATAGATGCAGAGGTATTTGTGTACTTTGATGGAGAGAGGGCTGCTCAAAGAGCCATCACTTCTGCAAATCAGATGGATCCGGTTGGCACCATTAGAGTGACTTTCCCTACGCCTGAGAGTCAGGCGATTGTACGAATAGTGCTACAAGGTGATTTTGAAATTGTAAATGCACGAACTAATTTCGCAGGAACCGGTGGCTCCGGACCCTTTAATGCTCAAATTTCTTCAGATGGGGTATTTACAATTGGTTTGGGCAGTGACGGTGCTGGGCTTGGTTTGAGTTGGTGGTTTGCCCCAACCGCAGATTCGGCAGCATTGCCTGAACCGCAACCGCCTGCGACACCACCGTCAGAGTCAAGGCCGTGGGTATTCATCGATGGGGAGGTTAGAGACCGCAATGGCCAAAGGGTTACGGGGGCAGTGATTACGGCAACTGTTGATGGTGTTTTGCAGGAAATATATCATAGTTATAGAAGCCCTGGGTTTGTCAGTTGGAGTGGCACATTACCTTCGGCAGAAAGCCGAATTGTTGTTAGTATTTTACCGCCCGACAATTTTGAGGTTGAGAACTCAAGTTATATATACGACTATAAGCTGGCCAACAGACCCAACAGAGGTTTACCATCAAACATAACCTCTAATGCAGACGGAACATTTACGATGTTCGGATTCGAAGGTCGTGAAATGGGAGTTATCTTGAGGTGGCAACTTTCTCAAGTAAGCGGTGGAGTTCAAGCTCCGCCAGCCCTTCCAATCTTCGTGACTATTGGTGGTAGCCCGCTTTCCTTCGACGTGCCGCCCAAAACAGTAGACGGCAGAACCTTGGTTCCGCTCCGTGCTATATTTGAAGCTCTGGGGGCAGAGGTAAACTGGGATGATGCCACACAAACCATAACAGGTACAAAAGAGGGCACTACCGTAGTGCTCCCTCTCGGTAGCACAACGCCGACGGTCAATGGTCAGACCGTCACAATTGATGTGCCGGGGATGGTGCAAAATGGGCGTACGCTTGTCCCTCTGAGATTCGTGGCGGAGAGTTTCGGTGTTGAAGTTAACTGGGATGGCGCAACTCGGACGGTCACTATTAATTCAAACTAAAATCTAATCAAGAAGGAGCAGGCAAATGGCGAAAGCGAAATTCGCTATTTGCTTGCTCTAATAATATTGCGCCCAAATATCGTGACGGGCCGGAGCGGTTCGTCATTAAGTGATACAAATTTGGAAAAACAATATTGTGTACGGTATAATATGCGGTGCAAAAATATATTCCGATTAACACGGTACTAACCAGAAAGTGAGAAGGCAAAATGCTGAAGAAAAGATTTACTGCGCTTATTCTTGTGGTGTTGCTTACTGCGACATTTGTTCCATTTGCCGCCGCCGCTCCAGCGGGGGTGACGGCACAGGCGGCGGTTGTTATCGACTTTGACACAGGTGAGGTGCTGTTCGAGCGCGATGCGCATAGCCTGCGTGTTCCCGCTAGTATGACCAAGAGTATGACAGCCTTTATAGCCTATGAAGAGATTGCGGCGGGGAATTTGAGTTTGGATACGAGAATCCGAATTAGTGCAAATGCAGCGAGAATGTCGGAAAACAATCCTGCTTCCCGCCTGATTGCGGCAGGGGCATATTACACAGTAGATGAGCTTATTCATCTGGCGATGCTGCCATCGTCAAACAGGGCGAGCATAGCACTTGCAGAGCATATCAGCGGCTCTGAGGCGGCTTTTGTGGCCAAAATGAATGAAACTGCCGCCGGGCTCGGCATGGAAGTGAGGTTTGCAAATTCTCACGGAGCGCATGATCACTATGCGACAGCCTATGCGATGGGAAGGCTGGTGTATGAGTTTATACACAGGCATCCAGACATACTGCGTATCACCAATGCGACAAACATGGTTATAGGCGGGCAAAATCAAGCAAACACAAATAGGCTCATCCACAACCGCCAAGTTGCAGGGCTGGACGGCTTCAAAACCGGCACGTTGCCCCGCGCCGGCTTCTGCCTGCAAGCCACCGCTGTACGCGGAGGCAGGCGCATTATTACGGTTGTAATGAATTCGCCTAACAATGACCGCCGTTTTGCAGACACGAGGATCCTGATGGATTTCGCCTTTGCCGAAATAGCAAGGCGTGATGCGGCAAGGGGTTATGATGATGCCAATAGGGTATTTGTGCAGTTCAACGGTCAAATGATAGACTTCGACGTGCCTGCAAGGCTTGCCGAGGGTAGGACGCTGGTGCCGATGCGTGCAATATTTGAAAAACTCGGTGCAAACGTCATATGGAATAACGAGGCTCGGACAATAACCGCAATTAGAGACGGGGCGGTAATCGTAATGCCCCTTGGAAGCACGGCTCCCACTGTAAACGGCCAAACTGTCACCATAGATGTTCCTGCAACTGCTGTGGATGGCAGGACTCTCGTTCCTCTGAGATTTGTAATAGAGGCACTAGGTGCTCCGATAGTGTGGGAGGCATCCACGCGGACTGTGATAATAAACACCGAAGAGGAAGAGACCGAAGAAGAGCGCGGGGAAGAAACAGATGATATAGATGAAAATCAGGCGATGGCAATGCTGCTTCTTTTGGCCCGGCTTGGTGCTGTGGACGATATGTTTATGATGATACTTACCTCAGTGGTTGAGCTCGTAAACTTCTATATGTTTGTTGCGGAGCCTGTTGTGCTTGCCGAAAATGCACAAGAATATGCGGCAGCGGTACGTGAGCTTCTTGAAGAAAGCGGAAGCGGGCTCTATTCGTTCTGGAGTGCGCTGGGAGAAGATGGCCCAGTCCTGGGAGCGGGGGGGGCTGGAGCCCAGCACAGGAGGGGTATGGCCTGAGCAGGGGCAAATGATAGCAGCAGCTGTAGAGCTCAGGGCAATCGTGGAGCAGGTCAATGGGTAATTTGGCTCAGTAAAAGAAAATATAGTGTTTAGAGGGTTGCATTGTGAAGAGGATAAACAAAAGGATTAGCTATAACAAAAAAGCCACTTCACTATGCAAGCCTATTTTTGTGGCTGTGCTTGTGGTTGTAGCATTGCTGCTCACAACCTGCAATTTCGGCACCTTGTACCAATTGGAGCAGTCAGATGGCGGGCAAGAGAAGAAGGGGGATGCAGCTTCTCTTGAGCAGCCTAGCCAGCCAGTGCAGGGGGAGGCTAGTGATGAACAAGATTATGGGCTTGATAGTCAAGAGCTTGATAGTCAGGAGTCTGGAAGTCAGGAGCAGGGAAATGAGAATGAAGCCTTACAAGAAGGCTTCAGTGATGATGAAGGGGAGCGGGACAATCAAGGTGAGTCCCGCTATGAAGTTATGCCGTTTCGCCCTGGTACGCCAAATGGGCTGACTCCGCCGTATGAAGGGATATTTGAGTTGCCCGTCAGAGGGGCGACGGGCTGGGCCGCGGCGAATTTAGCCATGCGCTTAGGGCCGGACGCAAATTCGGCAAATATCAGGACATTGCAGCCGGGGCAGGCGTTTACTATCCTTGGCGAATATGGGCAGTGGTGGAATATAATGCTGGGGAGTGGTGAAGAAGGCTGGGTTTCGCATAGGCACTGCTTTATAAACCTGCCGGATATCACACCTTCGGTTGTGTACAACATAACGAATGCCCAGGCTTCAGTAGCCCGCTCTAACTTCACGGACATTCCAAATGTTACAGGGCAGGCAAGCTACGAGGCATTTTCCTTCAATGAGCGCCTGGGCAGATATGAATTTATAGTTCCTGCATTATACGCTACGAGCCTCAAAGTAATGCAGGCACAGCAGCTTGCGCTTGCAGAGGGGCATACGCTGGTAATCTACGAGGCATTTCGCCCGCGCAGCGCACAGCAAAGCATTGTAGCGGCTCTTCGTGCGCTGATGGAGGCAGACGAGGGTGTATACAGTGCTATTAACGATCCGCCTTGGCACATAAGTTGGTTTATTGCCACCACTCTGTCAAATCATCAGCGCGGCGTGGCACTTGATATGAGTTTGGCTCAAATCATAAGCGCAGAGGTTGGGTCTATAGGCGGATTTTCATATTGGCACATCACTGAGTATGCCGAATTTGACATGCCAACTCCCATGCACGAACTAAGCTCACATGCTGCCTTGCTGAGCAGGCCTGTTACCACAAACTCTGCGACTGCTTGGCGCGAGGTGCCTTTTGCCGATGGGATGACCGACGGAGCAATGCTGCTGGTGGAGTACGCAGTAGCCGCAGGCTTTACCCCTATGGCATCTGAATGGTGGCACTTCAATGACCTAGAAGGCAGAATAATAGCCATGGAAGCAGGCATCGTAGGGGAGTTTTATACTAGCCGCATCTACAGCACTCTATGGGATGCTGTTCCTAGATAACAGCTCCGCCGCAGCTTGAGCCGCTGCCGGCTGTGCAGGCGTAGCAGTGGTTGGCTACAGCAATTTCGCAGCCGAGAAGGTCGGAGGCACTGCACTCAGAGATGTTCTTTGGTGTGCGCACAAGCCCCAGCGCTTGGTTAAAATCGCAGTCATAGACCGTTCCGTCATGCTTTAGGGATATTTGACTGCGGCACATGACTCCTGAAACTGTAGATGGGTTAAAAGCACCCGACAGTTTTTCCATGTAACGCTCTAGGTTGCCCGACTGCTTTAAGAAGCTGAGGAAGCGCCCTACGGGAAAGTTACCAATAGCGAAGAGGTTATTAAAGCTGATGCCATGCCTGTCATAAAGAACCCTTCTGTAATCAGCTTCTATTCCCTCTTGAGCTCCGGGCAGGAAGGCTCCGCCCGGGTTATATACCAGATTTAGCATAAGGCCGCTGCCTTCTCTCCCATACCCTAGTTCATTGAGGCGCTTTAACATTTTGATTGAGGACTGGAAAACGCCATCTCCGCGGATCCGGTCTGAATCCTTCTGGGAATAATATGCCAGGGAGCAAATCAGCGTAACTTTGTTTTCTGCATAAAATTCAGGCATGTGTGAGTAACGTTCATCATCGAGCACAGTGAGGTTTGACCTTACTGTGACATCTTTGTTTAGGCGGGTGGCTTCGGAAACCAGCCAGGTGAGGTCAGGGTTAAGTTCAGGGGCTCCGCCTGTTATGTCAAGTTTGGGTATGCAGAGCTCCGTCATGACTCTAAGGGCTTGTGTCATGACTTCACGCGGCATAAGTTCCTTTCGGTCAGGTCCGGCATCAACATGGCAGTGCTTACAGCGAAGGTTGCACAAAAGCCCGATGTTCATTTGCATAGTTTCGGCCTTTTCCATAACTCTCAGGGGCGGTATTCCGTTTTTTCGGAGCGTTTCTTCAAAGGGTGTTATTGTTTCGATTGAGTTTAGATCATCTAGCTGTGTGGTATTTGTAGGCATGAGCATACTCCGTTTCTATTGAAATTTCCCGCAGAGCCTCTGCCGCAAATTTAGTGCAGGGCTGCGGCAGAGAGCACGGCGGGGCTATGTGTGGTATTGGTATGCTAGTATCCGATTTTTTTGATTATATTTTTCATCTGAACGCCGTGAACCAATGATGCTCCGCCGCGGATTGCGCAGGCCACATGGACCGCTTCGGTCATCTGCTCCTCGTTGGAGCCATTTTCGAGTGAGCTCTGGGTGTAGGCATCTATGCAGTAGGGACACTGCACTGCGTGAGCTACTGCCAGTGCGATAAGAGCCTTCTCCCTGGCGCTGAGTGCCCCAGGCTCGAAAACCGAACCGTAGTAATCCATAAATTTTTCCCATAGCTGCGGAGCTTCTTCGCCCATGGTTGAGAATTTGTCAAGATCGGCGTAGTTGTAATATGATTCCACTGTAAATACACCCTTTCAAAATATTAATATTATCACTTAACAGCAAGCTGCGCCACCGCCGGAGGCCTCGGGAACTGTGCCGCAGCCTTCAAAGGCTCCGAAATGGACAGAGCGGTCGCCGGCTATCTTAAAGGCCTTGCCGTATCTGGTTTCAGAAACCATTGAGGCGGTATTTCCGCACACGGTCATGGGCTTGCCTGTAAAGAACCTGTGGTGGTCGTCCAAATCAAAGAAGCGAGGATGCCCGGGGATGCTCCCGTCGTACCACGCAACCTGGCCGTAATCCTCACAGATGTCCTCCAGCCCGCTGAGCTTGAAAGCCCTGACAGTTCTTGAAGTGAAGTTTACAAAACCAATTTTATTAGAAATCTCATCATTGGTCATCTCGATGATGCTGCTGCTCGTGTAGCGGAAATCTGTCCACCCGGTTTCGCCCATTAGCCTGCGGAAATCCTCTGCATACATGGCTCCGCCCAAGCATTCCCCGCGCAAAACAGGGTCTGAGGTTAGATGTGCAGGAATCCGGCGGTCAGAGAAAACATCGGAGAAGTAAAGCTCTCCGCCGGGTTTTAGAACTCGGAATATCTCGCCGAAAACCTGTGGCTTGGCAGGGGAGAGGTTAATGACGCAGTTGGATATAACCACATCCACGCTTCCGTCGGCTA
>Ga0209755_10003185_pt1 | contig 20969 bp, 26 predicted proteins | sample TergutCo191P1_FD_187301 | JGI IMG/M metagenome (GOLD analysis project Ga0209755, IMG submission 187301) | Cornitermes sp. P1 segment gut microbial communities from Petit-Saut dam, French Guiana - Co191P1 (SPAdes) (version 2) | ecosystem: Host-associated > Arthropoda: Insects > Digestive system...
GTTATCATAGTGGTCACAAACGGCGCAATAAAGTCCGATTAGTTTGGTTTGTATGTCCATACTTCCAAATTATCACTTTTTCCGCCGTTTGTCTTTATTTTCCTACATTAAACCCTTGATTCGCATTGATAACTTCTCCATCGGTCATGTTCTTGTGAAGTTCCGCCAATGCTTGCCGTATCAGCTTGTGCCAAAGGCTGTCGTATTGGTCGTTGTAGGCGATTTTATCGCCAATGTTCAATAGTTCCATGAGAAGCATATCTTCCAACGTGTCGGTCAAGACTTCGCCCGTATCATCGTTGAGTACCGATACTTTGTTATCCTTCAATGTTTCGATATGCAGGGTCGCCGATGGTACACGGTAGCTTGTGTAGATGCTTGTAAATTGCAGGTCAAAGTCGTTGAATCCGTAGGTGCGTTCAACCTTGGGGATTAGGGCAATATCGGGGATGTCAATTGTGGAGCGTATTCGTTGCTCAATCAATGGCTGGAACACGTTTGCAATCCGCTGTTCCAGTTCCTTTTCTGTGTCTACGAGTGTGAGATGCCCCTCAGCTACAAGATTTTGCTTGGCTTGCTTGAAGATGCGGGTCTTAACATCTTCTTTGGCGAGGCCTGCGGTTGTGATTGATGCCGGTGGAGTTGCGGGAACGATTTCCGATTGCGTTACCAGAGCAGTTTTCGTCGGGTATTGTTGCGGCGGATTCATAATTTCGACAATTGCTTTGTTTACGGCTCTTGTGACGGCTATTTCCTGTATGATTGCTTCCTTGCTCTCGTCGTTTTGGGCGTGATGGATCTTCTTTTCCATTTCATCAATGTGTATTTGGTAATGAGTCTTGGCGGTGACACTCTCTTTGTCTTTTTCAGAATCGTCGTCCTCCTCGATTGTGATGATATTTTCGGCACGAATGATGGATGATTCGTTGTTAGCTTCCTCAATCAGCTTGTCGAAACGCTCATGCGCCACGACGGTCACGCGGTCAATGATGGCATTGCCTGTACGCTTGCCAAAAGGCAAGCGCAGTCCTCGTCCGATAGTTTGTTCAATCAGCGTTTGCGAAGATGCCGCCCGTAGCGGCACGATTGTATATAGGTTAGTTACGTCCCAACCTTCTTTGAGCATATTAACGTGGATTACAATTTCCACGGTGTTGTCGTCACGTTCAAGCCCAACAAGGCGGGTGACATTCTCATCTTTCTCCTGTCCGCGCTGGTTGGAATGCACCTCAATGGTTTTGTCTGCGTAGTAACCATCGAAGAAGTCTGCCGATGTGATGTATTCCTTGATTTCATTAGCGTGGTCTGTGTCGCGGCACACCACGAGAACGAAGGGCAGTACGCGCTTTGCACTTTCGTTTACTGCGTAGACTTCAAGCTCCACCTTGGTTGCGCGATGCAGACGGATAGCATCTTTAAGTTTGAGCCTGTCCAGTTCTACCATGTTGTAATTGCCGGGGCTGAAGTCCTTTCGGGTTGCGGCGGCTGGTTCTTTTACATAACCATCAACAATGGCTTTGGCGAGAGAGTATTCGTACACCACGTTCTTGAATTTGATGGTCTTTGTACCCTTCTCCACCTGTGGCGTGGCGGTAAGTTCTAAACCCAACAGCGGGCGCAATTCATTTATAACCGCCATGCCACGGTCGGCGCGGTAATGGTGGCTCTCGTCCATGAGGATTACCAAGTCCTCACAGCCTGCCAGATAATCGAAGTAGGATTGCCCGATATATTCAGATAGTCGTTTGATTAGGGGCAGGTTGTCCTTCCGCATTTCGGCGTTAATCTTGCCTATGTTGAATATGTTGATGTTTACGCTTTCTTCAAGCCCCATTTGCCCGGGGAGTTGCTCGCGATAGGTGTCGCCTGTGATTACACGAGGCTTCTTTTGCGAGAAGCAATCTAAGCCGCCGAACACATACTTGGGGTTGTCCGGCTTGTCGAAGTCATCTATGAGTTTGTTGTAAATCGTGAGGTTCGGAGCAAGTACAAAGAAGTTTCGTATACCGTGGCAGGTGTACAGGTACGTCACGAAAGCCCCCATCAGCTTTGTTTTGCCAACGCCCGTGGCAAGCGCGAATGTGATTGACGGAAATGCGCGCTCGAAGTCTTTGCAGATTGGGTAGAGTGAGGTTATCTCGCGAAGTAGTGCCTCGGGGGACGTATCCTTTGAGAGCCTTGTGATGCCCATTATCCTGTCAAGGATGGTGAGGCTTTCCGCTTGTGGGTCGCGTAGGCTCATTTGCTCGGAGATATATTCGTGGTCATATTCGGGGTATAACATCCATTTCACCTTCTCTATTCGTGCGCTCTGGCATCAAATATGACATCAGCTATTTCATCCGCAATTTCCTCAACAGTAAATTCAGATGTACTCCTTGCGACTTTATCGGCAAGTGATGAACTGTAATCCATGACTTCGCGTTTTGATATGTTGTGCCAGACTGGAAGCATAATCTGTTCCCCGTTGACAGAACGTGTAATTAAACCATCGAGTTCATAATTAGTCCAACCCTTTTTAATGAAACTTTGAGAGATAATGATTATTCCAAAACTGCTATTGTTAATACCACGGTCTATCTTACGGCGCAGACTGTCGCCAATCCTCAGCTCGAATTCATCATACCATACGTTCAATCCAAATTCCTCAAGGGCATGAGCAAGTGGTCGCGCAACATCGTTTTTATCTTCCGAAGCATGAGAAATAAACACATCGTATATCTTTGTGTCGGTATCCTCATGGTAGAAGTCAATCTCGTCCGGCTCATTGCTCTCAAGATACAGTGAAGGAACCGAACTCAACGGCAATGATGACGAGGCGCGCAACTTTCTGCTGTAAGACTTTGATTCGCGGTCAAGACGCTTCAAGGCATTCATGGACTTTCGTGATTCCGCCTGAAATCGGTTATTTGCGGATTTCAGCTTTCTTACTGCACTATTTACTTTTGACATATTTGGCTTTCTGAATGATGGCATTTCCTGCTCCTCTCAGTAATAGGAATGTGAGCATTTGCTAACATTCGTCATCGGTAACATCCTGCAAAACAACATTCAAGTCGTAACTATCGCGCCCAAACTCGCACCGTCCAAGCAATACACGGGGTATCTTCTGTATGGTAATACGCTTTTGACGCTTGCGGCAAGCCTCGTCAAATGCTTCGCAGCATACGAGCAATCGTTCATCTTCCGCCATTTCAAGGGCAATCATATCCAAATATTCCGGCGACATGAACATGGTTGTTGTGAATATGAAGTTGTTTTGCCCGTGTCTGCCCTGCTTCCAGAAGAATTGCGGGTCTGGGCTGTATTGGTAGCCCTTAACCTTCGCCATAGCCGCCGCAAGCATGGTGGCATTGTATTTCGGGTTGACGATTAGGTGTCCGTATTGGTTGGTCGTAAGTAGGGTTTCCGCAAGTTCCAAGAACCTGTACCCGCCTCCGCCTTCCCAGCTAACAGCTTTTGATATACCGCCTTGTTCGCCGTCGATTACGGCCTTCATGCGGGGGACGCAGTGCGTATAGCAGTGGTCGCCAAGCTCAATGCCAATCCATCGCCGCCCCATCTTATGCGCTACGGCAGCGGTTGTGCCGCTACCGAGGAACGAGTCAAGAACGAGGTCGCCGGGGTTGGTGGAAAGTTCAAGTATGCGCTTAATAAGGGCTTCAGGTTTCTTTCCTTTTGGAAAAGCTACTCCACCTTCGTTGTGCAAATTATTGGAAAGCAAGTCGTCCCACAGGGTTGTTAGTGGTTCACCAGATATATAATTGCCATCTATCAATTTCAACTTGTCCTTATAGAACAAAATGCGCTGTCCGCTCACAAAGTACATATCTGAATGCTGCTCTCGTTGTAAATGAATCACCTCACCGGACTGTGCCGCTGACTGGTCAATTGCATCCCTAACATTTGCGCCTACATTGTTGTAGTCGGGCTTTGCATACCGTATTACTTGTTCGCAATTTGATATTACAAAGTTGTCAATCACAGAAGGGTTGTCTTTGACTATTGCTCGCGCTTCTTTTTCGGTAATTCCAAGACTGTTTGCAAGCCCGCTCATAAGGGTAATTATCTTCCAATTCTTGTATCCATCCACGGGGTTAGTTATGAACTGGGAATATCTGTTGTCACGCTCTCTTGCTGTGTAAACTTTATTGGGAGTCCATTTTTGTTTGGATTTAGCATACATCAAGATGAAGTTTGTCGTTGTGACACAGCCGGGATTTATGGCTTTGTGTCCTGTAGCGGCTCCCTGTTTGAATGTGATGGTGTATAGCCTGTTGGACCTGCCGAAAACTTCATCCAGCAGAACAGACATATAGCCAAGGTTTTGGTCGTCAATGTGCAGGTACAGTGCGCCATCATCTGACAACAATCGTCTTGTGATTTCTAATCGGGGTTTCATGAGATTTAGCCAAATACTATGCTCCACGTTATCATCATAATGCTCGAAGGCCTGTCCTGTATTGAACGGCACGTCGGCATAGGCACACTTTACCTTCCCTGCAAATTCAAGCTCCAACGCTTTAAGCGCAAGCAAGTTATCGCCGTGTATAAGCATATTGCCCGTGTTTTGGTCGCCGTGACTTTGACTTGAATCGTATAGAAGAATACGTGGTTCGGGATTTATCTTTTGTTCCTTGCCTATCCATGTTAATTCCAATCGTTTTACTTTACTCATTTGACCTCAGCCCTTTCTATCCCCTTCTTTTTCGACACATCAACAATATTAACCATAACTGGTTTTTGATTACCTGTCTTTCCAGAAAGCTCGCAAGACCGCTGGCTTTCAAGGGTTTTTATATTGCTATCTGTTACCTCTATTTCATACCTGTCGTCCGTATAGCATTTGTCATCTGTATTCGTAATTTCAATGATTATTTTGTGCTTAACGCCTTTTAATTTCAATTGTACAGGAGTCATAATATTTGATTCTGTAAATATCACATTCAAAAGATGAGCAACCTGTGTTCTTAGATAAACAGGGTGCGCATATGCGCTAATGCCACGACTAAATTCTGTATCGCGAGCAGGAGAGTTCTTTGGAGCCTTAGTTGCATAAATACTTTCATAGTGCGTAGAACGAAAGGTATCCCACTTGAATTCATGCCGAGACGCATCGCTACCTATGAGTATTATTCTTATGTTTTTTACGATACTGTCCATATGTTCAGATACCAAAGTGAAGAAAAACTGTAGACTTAACCCATCTCTGCCGTAGTAAATAGTGATATGTTCATTTGGAATCAGGATGACCCTATTTCTCTTCTTGTTGATAAATGCTATTAGCCACGGTTGCACTGCTGCATACAATGCCACTGCCGCTGTGACAATCGTGGCTACAGCAATCAAATCTGTATCATTAATGGCAACATAAGAGTCATTCTCAGCAATGCCTAATACGATATCATTTGCGTTGCTGACTATATAATCAACGGCATACGTTCCACTTTCAACAATGCAGGTGACAATATCTTTCGCGCAATCCGCCTCAACGATATTCGAGTATTCGTAATTCTTCTCGGTATATATGTCTTTTCCGCAGTTCACACAAACCCCCATCTCACCACAAACATCTTATGCACAAATACCCTCTGTTCCAATCGACCACTCGCCTGTTTTATGAATTCATCCCATACACTGTCATTGCGTTATTTGTTCAAGCAACACTTCTTATACTTCTTCCCGCTACCGCAGGGGCAAAGCTCGTTTCTTCCAACTTTCTTATTTCCGGTGGCAGGCAGTTTTGGCACAAAAGGTTTTTGATTCTCTTTGAAGCAAGCCCACCAGTTCATGGATTCAATTGTATCTGTTATGATTTTGGTATATGGGTCTTCTTTGATACGCTTTAACACTTCTTCTTCCGATACTAGCGGTGCATCTTCGGCAAAATGTTTGACACCAATTATAGATGTATCTACCTTGTTATTTTTGAACAGGTTGCGTATGCGCGCATAATGCTCTGTTGCCGATATATCTTTGCAATCACCGACAATCCATGAAATAAAGTCCTCATCATCGGCAAACCTTTCCAACAGATTGCCGAGATAATCTACCAATTCGGCTCTTGGATATATGCCTTCGGAATACATAATTGTAAGTGCTTTGAGCGCGGCATAACGCTGAAATTCGTTTAATGTACTGTTTTCAACAACAGCTTTGATTCTTTTTATATCGCCTGCTGTTGCGATGGATGCAATTATGGAGTCCATATCACACGTTATCATGTCGCCCAAAAGCCAGTCGCATTCATCTTCTTCAAGTTCCAGCAATCTGATAATCGGGTCAAAGGCTTCGTGTACCTTGAACTCCGCCAGAAGGAACATCGCATATGCGGGGTCGGTTATATCTTCTGTGCTTTCCGGGATTTCATCAAAGTTGTCGGCTATGTTACGCACAATGTCCAGCAGAACGGGTATGGCGGTGTCTTTGTTTTCCCTAATGCAGAGAACCTCATCTTTTGCGAAGTTGTCTCCGATTTGTTTTATGTTCTCAAGTGCTTGTGATAATTCCATGTAAACCACCAATTCATGCTTGTTTTGTGTGAAACTGCTACTCGCAAGGCTGTGTGGAGGAAATAAATAACCCGAGTGGAAAACATTGTACCATGAATTTACGGCATGGCATAGCACGAAACGACAGGATGTGTCTGAAGTTAGTTCTAGTTTCGGGATAATAGGCACAAGCAAAAGGGCAAGTGCAGGCAAGCGGAACAAATTGTTCCACCTGCCTGCGTATTCCCTTATCTGCCATAAGAGCCAAACATGGTGGCGTGATAAAACATATTGCTCATGCGTCCGTCTATTCCTGTTGAATTTGGAGAAAATGATGAGCCAAAGCCCACGCTGTAAGTGTTTGGGTTTAGCAGAATTTCGCGGTGTCCGCGCGTGGATGCAAGCATACCAGCGACTACCCGCTCGGGGTTTGCCCTAAATTCCACCGCGTCGCTACTGCCGGATTGAGTAAGTGTTTCCGATACACCAAAGCCTTCAAACCCAATCATGCGGGCCGCCTGAAAAGGTGAGCCGTGTACGCAGTGCTGCGTCCTGCGATTCCGAAATGCGCACCTGCATATTCCAAATCGAAAGCACGTTGTTGGAAATGTAGGCAACCGCCTTGCCCCTGTCAATTTCCATCACCAACTTTTCGTCGGTCAAATCTTCGTCGCTTATCCGTTGTATTAGCTCGGCAAGCAAGCTCGTTACATCGTTCGGATTATTTTTCATGTCAGACCTCCCGCCACGCAAAAGCACATGGCTTTTCTTTTTATTATTTTCATAAAACGATTATGCCGCCTGTCGCTTGGTTCGTGTCCGTGCATTTTTCGCGAAAGCGTTGCCCGTCCGTATTCAGACAGCGTTTGGAGAAATTCCTGAACCATGAGTTCATCGTCGTAGTTCACGATAAAAGGCACATCCAGCATGGATTCCTCGCCATATTCATCTGTGTGGGTGAGAGAAACCGCCTGCAAATTCGCAAGCCTAATTTTCCTCATTTGTTCCCGCCATAACTGCAATACGCCGTAACGGAGTGCCTTAAAATAATAGGTGGACGGCTTTGCGCCACGGCTGTCATCGTAGAGTTCGATGGCTTTCAGCAGGCAAATCGCCAATTCTTGCGATAAATCCTCGCCGTCCATGCGGAGAGTTTTCAGCATACTTTGGTGACGATACACCGTGATGCGGATAATTTTCATGTACTCTGCAAAAATCGTGTTGCGTTGCTCGATGTTCATGGCGGCACTTCCCTCCCGTTTGAGTTTTCACTCAACCGAGCTTTGCTCGGCAATGCATAAAAATGCAGACAGGAAGGGCTTGCTTCACAAAATATTCCGTAGCGAATACAATATATTAGCGAAATATATGGGGCGATTATCTTGTTGTTCGACGCACAAATATCCTCAATGCTTTCAGGAACACTGTTTAGAAAAATTTTGAATAACGAACAAATTACATTGTTTGAATACAACTCTCTCATGGGGATGCTGATTAACGCCAATATTCCGTTCGATACGGCTTTTGCATCAGGAACAAGGAAGAACCCTGCATCGTTGCAACTTACAGTACATTTGAACCCTTCGACAACATTAGTGTTGGTAATAGCCCTTGAACCCGGGTCGTCGGTATTTTCCCCAAGCCCTTAACGCGACAACGAAAATGGAAAATTGCGAGGGTTTTAACTGTTTATACTGCGTTGAAAATGCAGTATAAACAGTTAAAACCCCGTTGGTGGTAAATACTTTCGCCCTCATACCGCGAAAATCACGGCAACTGTCGGAAAATGCAACAAAATGGGGTGCGAAAATTATTTACATATATTGCCTATTTTGATAAAATACAAGCATAACATTTCAGATTATAAGTAGCTCCTTGTTGATTAACTTCCGAGGATGTCTGCCGATTTCCAGATTGTATGTGTCCGGTTAGCGAGACCCCGAGGGTCACTGACTGAGTGAGAATTGCGAGTGACGCGCTATAAGTGCGTCCAATTTGCCCCTTGCAGGGTCATGAATTGAATATGGGCCGGTAAACACGGCAATCCCCCTATGAGAACGGATTAAAAGCCAAGTGCTTAATTCGTTCTTTTTTTATTGTCTTTCGGATGACTCCGAAAAAACTTGCCTGCAAGGAAAACAAGGCGTGGTGCCTAATCGGAAAATACCCATCACGGGCAGATGTAAAAAGCTCATGCTTCGCCTTAACCGCAATTCCAAAACCTAACAACAGGAGTTATTTGTATGCCAAAAAATAAAAGTATCATTCGGCAAGTTCAGGAGGCACTGAAACAAAAGCTGTGTATCGGCGCACAAAAACACGTTGCCAAGCAACAAGGGGTAGCTTCCGATGGAATTTATTCGTGGAGTACCTATCAAAATTATCTCTCAAAAGCCTGCGCTTTTGCGAAATGGGCAAGGGAAAACCACGACTGCAAAACGCTTGGAGATGCTCGCACTCATGTGGACGCTTATTTGAAAATGCACATCAACCAAAGCTACAGCCCGTACACGCAGAAACTTATCGCCTGCTCAATAGCGAAAGTTTACGGATGCTCGACAAAAGATTTCACTCCAACGCAAGTTCGCCATCGGGCGAATATTACCCGAAGTCGCAGGGGGAAAGCCATATTCTCGGAAACCAAAAACAAAGAATTTGTGGATTTTTGCAAATCCACCGGGCTTAGGCGGCACGAACTCACGCAACTGAAGCCGGAAAATCTCCACTTCGATGAAACCACCGGAAATTATATGCTCGTCAACATCAAAGGCAAGGGTGGACGTTTGCGTGATTGCCCTGTTTTGTCAAAGGGGGCGGTGGAACGCATACAGAATACCCCCGATGGTCAAAAAGTTTGGGACAAAATTCCGTCACGGGCGGATATTCATTCGTACCGCGCCGAATATTGTAAAACGCTGTACGAACGCCACGCTCGCCCGATTTCTGCAATTCCCAAGAATGAACGGTATTACTGCCGAGGTGATTTGAGTGGTGTTGTATATGACAAACGCGCCATGTTAATTGCATCTCGCGCCCTCGGTCACAACCGAATCAGCGTGATTGCGGGACATTATCTTTATAGTTGTGGTGCGGAGGAACAAACGCAATGCGCAAATGCTCCCTTCACCCCAATGCAGGTGACAACATGAAAAAGGTCAACTGCACGACTGCAAGAAAAAGAAAATCGGCGAAGAATATTTCCGTCAAAGTAACGAGGAAATTTTTATCTGAATATTTGCTTGCCGATAGATTGTACACATTGATTTCTCGGCAACTAAACGAAAAATCGGTGCATTTGTAACATTGCTTTAACGGCGCAATATTAGATTTTCTTTAGGGTTCTCTGTATAATTGACGTAGGCATTTCAGCTATTGCGCCGTTTTTATAGGAGAGATGGACTATGAAAATGGTGGATATGAACAAAACGCACAACGTCGGAATTTATTGTCGGCTCTCAAAAGACGACGGCGACAGCAAAGACCAAAGTGCGAGCATCGGTACGCAAAAAGATATGCTTATCAAGTATGTGCATGAAAAGGGGTGGAATCTCACACGGATATACGCTGACGATGGGTTCAGCGGAGTACATTTTGAAAGACCAAATTTCAAGGCAATGATTCGTGACATTGAGGACGGAATTATCAACACGGTTGTGACGAAGGACGCTTAGGGTACGCACAAGCTAAACATCAGATATTACCCATAAATTTGTTAATTTTTCTTATGTTTAGACATTTTGCCAAGCTCGTTCAAGCGGTAAGACTCAGGCTGTAATTGAGCTTAGGAAATGCTCAGCAGCTCATACAACTTATCTTCAGACCACAAGTCATTGGGAAAAATTATATTGTCCGTGTTTTCCTTGCGAAAGATAAGAGTAGGCATTTCAGAATTGTCATACAAAAGAAACTTGTCGCATAATTTCACAAGACGAGGAATTAATGCGGTTGCCCTGTGGTATCTTGTCCGAATTTTATCCTCGGGTACATCATGTCCTCCGGCTGCACATCGCGCACGAACTCTGGCAACATTTATATTTTCATCGCAGGTTAATACATAGATACATTGAATTTCATATCCGAGTGATTTTGCTTTTTCTAACAACAGTAGATTGCGCTCGGTGGACAGAACAGTTTCAAATGAAAAATCTGCTCTTTTATTAACCAAGGCGTTGCGTAGCAATTCCGCTTGTTGTGCTGCTTCAATATCGGTCAAGTTATATTCTGCTTTCAAATCATCAGCATTTACATAGGTTCCAAAGGTTGGAATCCCGCGAGTAACCGTAGTTTTCCCTGAACCATTCGGGCCGGCGAAAACTAAAACGATGGGCTTGCGAGCATCATTATCCATTAATATACTCCTTTGTTCCATCGACAGATTCTAAATAAGCTTGTTTTTCGACTGCATCATACTTGGCTACAGGCAACCCCCTTAATTTATTAGCCGTGACATCGTTTTTCACTGCGTCATTAAATGAGCTTGTTATATTTCCGACCGAAATCCCATTTCCAATACCGGAACTGCCTATACTTACGGGGAAAGGAATTGCGTCCTCGCTAACTGCTTTCCGAAGAAACATATTAAATGCAACGCTCATATTCAAGCCCAGACGCTCAAAAAGGAAATCTGCACTATCTTTCAAATCTTTTTCAACACGGACGGTAACTCGTACATCTGCTTGTACACTCATATTCATAACCTCCTAAAAATGCTTATGATTAATTATATGCGCATCAAAGTTTGCAGTCAACCATTGTGCGCCTATTGTCTGCGCATCGGTGAGCAATGCCCCATTTCTCGACATTTTGTAGCCTTGCCTGATATGTTTCGACAGTATTCGTCAAAGACGTTTCACGCTTAGGCAGAAACTATGCTCTCACAGGGTATTACACCGACACATTTTTCCCTGAAAACGGCATCCGTTTCATTGCAGTAAATGATTCAATTGATTCGGACATCGAAAACGATATTACCCCTTTCAAACACGTTTTGAACGAAATGTACGCGAAGGATATTAGCCGAAAAACACGCTCCGCAAGAAGAACCTTAGCGGAAAGTGGGAAATTCGCGACAAGCAAGCCCTCATACGGTTACATGAAATCGCCAGAAAACAAGCATCAACTAATCATTGATGAAACAGCGGCGGAAAACGTGCGGCGAATTTATGAGATGTTTCTTTCCAGCAAAAGTGGACGGCTAATCGCAGATATTTTCAACCGCGAGGGTATTCCTTCGCCGAGTGCATACTACTACATCTCCATGAATAAACCCGCACCGCCAAAATGCCAATGGGGAAGCGGCACGATTCTTTCCATCATCAAAAACACCGTGTATAAAGGGGAATTGGTGAGTGGGAAGCGCAGGGTCACGTCCTTCAAGAACAAAAGGATTGTGAAAAATCCGCCCGACACATGGGTTGTGGTAAAAAATGCACACGAGCCAATCATCAGCGAGGCCGTGTGGGACGAAGCGCAAAAAATTGTTGCGAAGAACCATGTCGGTGTGCGCCGCGGCGGCACAGGTGAAGTTGCATTGTTCGCAGGGGTTGCCAAATGCAAAGACTGCGGCGCGAAAATGACATTCAACCGCAAATTTTACAAGGATAACACGAAGGAATACTATCGCTGTGGACGCTACACCAACAAGGGGAGAACCGCCTGCCAACCGCATACGATTTTGGAAAGCGAAATTTACAACGCCGTTATTGCGGACATTCGCACATTTGCAAAACTTGCTTTCTACGATGAAAAACAGCTTGTCGCCCGAATTGCAAAGGACAACGCAAGCCATTCCGACAAAATGATTCAGCAACAGGAGAATCTTCTCGGGAAGAAGGAGCGCAGGTTAACGGAAATTGACTTGCTCGTTCAATCTCTTTTTGAGGATAGGGTTAGCGGCACTGTGCCGGAAAATATTTTCAAGCGCATGGCGAAAAAGTATGATGATGAACAAATCGCCCTCGTCGCCGAAATAGACGTGCTGAAAAATGAATTGGCAACCATGAAGCGGAGCGAAAATGATATTTCTTCGTGGATTTCAAAAATTCGCAAATGCTTGTCCATCGAAACGCTAACCCGCGAACTCGTGGTTGAACTCATCGACAGTATCGAAATTTCCGAAGTTTACGAGGTCGGCGGCGAACCCCAACAGGATATCAACATCACCTACCGCTTTGGAAACTTGCCAGCAAGCACGGAAACAAAAGAAAAAAGAGCAAGCTAGGAATCGAAACCTAGCTTGCCCTCGCGCTAAACACTACTTTGGCTAATAATTACGGTCTTGCGGAGGCAGGATTTGAACCTACGACCTTTGGGTTATGAGCCCAACGAGCTACCAAACTGCTCCACTCCGCGACGACAAAGGGGATACTATCACAAAGTTTTAGCGAATGCAAGCTTTTTTGAAATCTGCTAATGTCAAAAGCCTTCGAAAATCAGTATTAGTGTTTTTTGTAAAATTGAAATGTAGCAAAAACAAATAAAAAAGTGTAGCACCCAAAGGCGTACACAAAAAGAGTGTAAACCCGTCAAGGAAAATCAAAAGTCGATAAACTGTGTGGAAAAACCCCACAACAGGAGGCAAGAGAGGTGCTAACAATGGACGAACAGAACTACTTAACAGCCCTGCGAGAAATCGAAGGGCGAAGCCTACGGGACATAGCCGGTCATACGGGCTATCACTTTAACACGGTGAAGAAATACGCCGACAAGGAAGACTGGAACATGGAATACCACCCAAGAAAGCAGAGGACAAGCGGATTAGACCCATTGAAGCCAATCATTGATGATTGGATACGGGAAGACTTGAAGCGGAAGCGAAAACACCGCAGAACAGCAGTAAAAATCTACAGCGACCTCGCGGCAGATGAAACACTGTGCCAACTGCTGATATAGCGGATTAATTCGAAATCGGCCTCGCCTATCGCAAAAAACGCTGTGAGGCGTTCGCGATTTTTTGCTCTGTCGAGACCGTTTCTCATTTAATCCGCTTTAGTGGGCAGACAAACGGTAACGAATTATGTGAGCAAGAGAAAGAAGGAGCTTGCGGTAACGCCGTACAGCACAGCGATGTACACGCTGCACGCCATGTGCGAAGCGCAGGTGGACTTTGGCGAAGTGCTTGTTATCGGCAAGAACGGAGCGGAGGAAAAATGGCACATATTGGTGCTGTCGTTTACGTGGAGCAACGCAGGATTTATGCAGGTTTGCAGGAATGAAACAAAAGAATGCCTGTGCGAAGCGTTGCAAAAAGTCTTCGATCATATAGGAGGTGTGCCGTTTAGAATACTCTTTGACAACATGAGTAGCGCGGTAGTCCACATAGAAGCTGACGGCAACCGCAAACTGACGGAAATGTTCATGCGGTTTACAATGCACCACCGATATAATGCAGAGTTTTGCAACCCTGACAGCCCACACGAAAAGGGCAACGTGGAGAACAAAGTGGGCTATCTTCGTAGGAATTACCTGCTTCCGCCGCCGAGAATAGAGGACTTGGCAATCTTCAACCAAGAGCTTTTGCAAAAATGCAGCAAAGACCTCGAACGCGAGCATTATAGGAAGGGCGAGTTAATAAGCGAGATATTTGCAGAAGAACAAAAAGCCCTGATACCGCGACCTGCGAAAGATGCTGTTAATGTTGCTGCCGATAATCGAAGCCGACAAACTCGGCGATGCGGCAGCAGTATTGGAACTCAGCGAAATACCGCGCATTACAGCGGATTAAATGAGAAACGGTCTCGGCAGAGCAAAAAATCGCGAACGCCTCACCGCGTTTTTTGCGATAGGCGAGACCGATTTCGAATTAATCCGCTATAACGGAAGACCCGCGAGCCTTGCCGGAAGTAACCACGACAATGACCCCGGCGCAACAACCGTACCTGCCCAAGCTGACCTCGTACAGCGCGTTGCTGGGCAGGCCGCAGACCCGAGCAGCCGGGTTGCAGGCGCGAGCAGTTCCCGAAGGGAACGACCAGCGGCACGAAGTGCGCGACCGGGGAGGTGTGTCTTGATGGAAGATATGCTTCAAATGGCGTGCAGGAAGTTGCGTTTAGGCAATGGAATCGTTGAGAAAGCCAAGAAAATCAAAAAGAAAACGCACATGGAGTTCCTTGTTGAACTGTTCACCGCCGAAGTTGAAGAACGTGACCGCAAACGCCGAAATGCCTACATGAAAGCCGCCAAGTTCGACTTGCTCAAAACATTTGAGGATTACACCTTTGAAGACATAAAGTTCCCTGCGGCTCTCACCGTAGACGACCTGCTCAAATGGCTTCATTTTGCCATTTTGACGCTACACTTTTTCGTTAATATTCGCTACACATTTTTATTGACAAAAACAAACCGATTTGGAAAAGCAAAATATCAATTCAAGCAATCACGAAACCGTGGGGTTTTGCCTTTTGGGCTTGTCGACTTTCTTTAGGTGCGCATGGCGACACTCCCACGAAAACAATCCTTGACAAAAAGGACAACTATATATAAAATGGTTTGGTGCAAAGTTAGGTAGTCAAGCGTGCTAGTTGGCAAATAATCAAGTAGCCACAGCGGGAAACACTGCACAATATCTATGTTTTTTCTGGGTGTGGCGTAGCTTGGTAGCGCGCTAGACTGGGGGTCTAGAGGTCGCAAGTTCAAATCTTGTCACCCAGAGAGTAGAAACACCGGTGATTGCGGGCTTTCCTGAAAAATGGGAAGCCCGTTTTTCTTGGTAAATTTCCTAATTTGTGGCAATGTCCACGATTTTGTCCACGGTAATCACGATAAACCCATTTGCGTTAATTTTGCGTCCAGCCTTTCGCCAATGGCGGCTTTAGAAGTCATGTCCATGTGGGTGTACATAACGGTCGTTTTCAAATCTGCGTGGCGCAACCACGATTGAATGTCACGTAGGTCGAAGCCGAGGAATTTCAGATACGTTCCTGCGGAATGCCGAATATCGTGGAAACGAATTTTCGGCAAGCCGTTCTTTGCCATAACCAGCTTGAAGTGCTTGCTTACATAATCCGTACTCATGGGTTGCCCGTCAAACATCGTGCAAACGTAGTCGCTGTCAACGTAATTGTTGGGCTGTAATTCCTTGCGCTGCGCTTGCTCTGTTTGCCATTTCCGCAAATGAGTTTTGACGAAATTCGGCAGCGGCAGAAGTGCATTGCTGCCGAATTTCGTTTTTCGTCAAGTCCTTGCGGTGGGTTGTATTCGCAACTTTGACAACGGTGTGGTTGATTGCGAGAGTGTTTTTGTTGAAATCCAACGCACCCCATTTTATGCCGAGTGTTTCCGACCTGCGCAAGCCGTAGAAAAGAGTCAACAGAATCACAATTTCCAACGGGTCACCCTTGAAGCAATTCAGCATTTGCACGATTTCCTTTTCACTTAGAAATTTTGCGCCCGTAAATTTGACCTTTTTCAGCTCTTCAATTCGTTTTGCGGGATTGAAAGGGATAATGTTTTGCTTTACGGCACTGTCCAAGCAGGCGACCAAATTTGCCATGTGCTTTTTGATTGTGTTCACCGAAACTCGCTCTAATTTTTTGTTGACATAATTTTGTATGTGACGAGGTTCGATTTCCTTCAAGCGCAGATGCAAAGGTTCAAAGAAGGGGAGAATGTGTGCGTTTAGCGTCATCACATAGGAATCATGCGTTGTTTGCTGTATTTTTCCTGTTTTCCTCCGAGTTTCCAGCCAGTCCTTTATGAAGTCTGTGAAGAGGGAATCCTTGCCAATGTCAACTTTGTCCTTCATGTATTGCGCCAAAATTTCATCCTTCAGTTTTTCGGCTTTCCGCTTGTTGTTGCCCTTAATCGGCAAATCCGTCGTTATTGTTTTTGTTTGCTCCTTTCCCGTTTCGCCCTTATAACGCAGGATTATTGAGTAATTTGGGCGGCCTTTCTTTGCATATACAGTTGCAGTCATAGGTATCATCCTTTCAGAAGTTGGGAAGTCCACCTATGCTACAATTAACCACTGGCATTATAGCATAGATGGGATTTCCGTGGGGGTGAACAGGATTTATTTTGCGTGGAAATATCGTTTCAGGATTGCGATTTTAGGGATTTTGTATGCACGACCAATTTGTATTGGTGTTCCGAATTTTCCATCCTTCATTTCCTTGTAAATCGTTTGCTTTGACACCTCAAAAATTTCGGCTAAGTCTTTGACACTTAACAAATCCCTGTATTCCGCTAACATTTTCGGCATGGGCATCACCTCTGCAAAATGTTGGCAGCTCTCGCGCCCAAATAGCTTGATGCAATTACGTTGATTCGGTTGTGACCCAAAGCACGGGACGCAACACGCATAGCGCGCTTGTCGTAGACAACGCCTTTCAAATCCTTACGACAGTAATATTTCTCGCCTTTGGGAATTTCTGCAGGGGGTCCATGGCTTTCGTACAAGGTTTGGCAGTAATCTGCTCGATAGGAATGAATATCGGGGTTCGCAGGAATTTTCGGCCATACTTTTTGACCTTCTGGAGTGTTTTTAATTCGCTCTGCGGCTTCCGTTGAAAGAATGGGGCATTCCCGCAAGCGACCACCTTTTCCCTTCAAATCCACGAGCATATACTGTCCGTTGGCATCATCATAGCGAAGGTTTTCCGGCTTCAAGTTCAGAAATTCATGTTTGCGAAGGCCTGTGGCTTTGCAGAAGTTCACAAATTCACGGTTTCGCGCTTCCGAGAATTTTGCTTTTCCCATACGGCTTCGAGTAATATTCGCACGGTAGCGTGTTTCCGTCGGGATAAAATCTTTTGTAGAGCAACTGTAAATTTTCGCCAATGCACTGGCGATGGTTTTTTGAGTTGACGCACTATACCCTTCGTCAATATGGTGCTTGATGTAGGCATCTACATATTTGCGAGCGTCGGCAAGAGTGCGGCAATCGTGGTTTTCCCTCGCCCATTTCACAAAAGCGCAACCTTTTGTGAGGTAGACTTTGTAGGTTGACCATGAAAATATGCCATCGGCAGTGGTTCCCAACTGTTTTGCCGCGTGCTTTGATTCCCCTATTCGCAATTTTCCATCAAGAACATCTTGCACTTGCCGCACTAGACTTTTATTTTTTGGCATGACTAATAGACCCTCCTTGTGTTGAATTTTGGTGCAATTTGGTACGGTTGAGGCTAAGCATGAGCTTTTAACATCTGCCCGTGATGGGTGTTTTCCGATTAGGCACCACGCCTTGGGTTTCTTGCAGGAGAGTTTTTTCGGACTTCCCGAAAAATGGCAACAAAAAAAGAACGACCAAGCATTTTGCTTGCAATCGTTCTTGTAGAATTTTCGTCGATTAACGACAATTCAATTTTATCCTTGCAAGGGGAAAATGGGTACACTTGTAGAGTGACCGCTGGCAATTCTGACTCCGGCAGCGACTTTTGTAGCCGCGCACCTGACGCATACAATCTGAATGTTTTCTTATAATCTGTAAACCATGCGTACATTCTACCACAGCAAGGAGGAAATTGCAAGATATTTCCATTTTTGTTTTGTTGCAATTTCGCTACATTTTTACCGCGAAACCGTTTTAACTGTTTATTCCGTATCTGCGATACGGGAATAACCGTTAAAACCCCCATCGGTTTATCATTCTTCATTCTTATTTTCGTCCGATACATATTCTAAAATATCCCCCGGCTGACAATCAAGGAGCGCGCACAAGCGACCTATTGTGGTTGTGTCTACCGTACCGTCTTTAATCAGCTTATCAACAACGGCTGCATGGATGCCATTCTTACGCAAATAAAATTTGTTTATGTTTTTGTTTTTCATTAGCCCGAAAAGTTTACCGTATCTAATCGGCATTTCGCACCTGCTTTCGTAAAATTTCATCGGCAGTTTAATTATAGAAAATATCCATGTCTATGTAAATGTACATAATGCACAAAAACTGAAAATAATTTCCGTCTATTCTTGTGTACATTTGCACATTGCATTTATGTCTAATTACGTGTACAATAATCGTATAAAAAACCATTAGAAAAATTGATTTTCTACATCCAAAGGAGGAATCGAAATGAAGAAAGCGTACAGTTTAACTGAGAAAATCATCGCCGTCTTCTTGGTCGCAATCATGAGTTCATTCACCCACACTGTCGATGCAGCGTCTGAATTTGAGCCGACAATACGCATGGGCGAAAATGCCTTGATGACACGCGAAGAATTTTTCGCATGGAGCAATCAACGCGGAATCCGCCATATCAATATTGAAGGGCGTATTTATCCGCTCAGTGTCTTTTTCCGCGGAAACAACGGAAGGGCGTTTGAATATGCCGAATTGCACGGGACGACTTTATATGTCGCTCTCCGTTCGGGGGTAGTTTCAAATCCCCGCGTCGTTCCTCTGACGGAAGTTCCCGCCGTGGAAACGCAAAGTCTGCGCGCTACAACGCCGATTTTATTTTGCAGTCGCGATCCTGTGCATTTAAGCAATGACGAATTAGCCGCAATCATGGAAAACGCTCCTCTATGCCCGATGCACACGCGAAGCAATATCACCCTGCCTAATCGTCGTTTGACGGAATCCGAGCTTGCGTCATGGATAGACGAATATAAAGAAATGGGCGGAGCTTCGGCGTTGGAATTGGCAGTTGTAATAGAAGTTAATCGCGTTCGCACGGAATACGGATTACACCCTTTGGCACTTGACCCCGCACTAATGATGTCTGCGCGGCTGAAAACACAGGAGTTTGGTGACTTGCAATATTTCGGGCATCACAGCCCTGTTCATGGTTCGCCTACGGAAGCGGCCCGATTGTTTGGTTTTGGCGGTCTTGCGGGCGAAAATATTTCAAGAACGGGAAGCAATACTGTTCTTGTAGTTCCATGCCCGGAAAGGGTTGTCGGTGGAATGTTGGCATCTACTCGTGGACACAGAAATATTCTGTTAAGCCCAACAGCTTACAGCGTGGGTTTCGGCACATTTTTCTCACCAAATTCAACGGGAGATACGGGAAATTTGACCCACTCATTTTACGTTGTAACTAAATTTGGTTTTTTACATTTTACTTCTTATCAAACTGAGCGTCTATGCGGCTTCGCAACAGTGCCGGGTCGAAGGGCTTGACAATGTAATCATTGATACCACCCGAAATGCCTTCTAACACCGTGCCTATATCGCCCTTTGATGTTAAGAAGATAACGGGGATATTAGCCGCTTGTTTGTTGGTCTTTAGCCGCTTTAATGTTTCATGCCCATCCATCTCGGGCATCATTATGTCCAGCAGAATTAAGTCCGGCTGAACGCTTTGAAGCATCTCAATCAGAGCCTTGCCCGAATCCAACGGAAATACATCGTAATGGTCGGAAAGGGCGTTTTTTCCTATCTTCAAGTTCACTACCTCGTCATCAACGATAAATACTTTTTTGCGTGTGTCGTTCATGTTAATCCTCCCCAATTTTTAATCTGAACACATACTAACAGACTCGAATATAAAAAGGGCTTCGGTTAGGAAATCTTAACCGAAGCCTTTTTGTGTTGCGGGATATGTTTACAGCAATTCATCAATGCGCGCTTGGGCTTCCTTGTACTGCCCAACGAAGGCTCTTTGCAGAATGTCGTCCAAAATTTCGCCTTTGACCGGGTGGGCGGTGTATGGTTGAAGCGACCCGGTTATTTCGTCAATCGCGCCCATGTCGAAGGACGAGAGGGCTGTTTTCAGTTTCGCAAGCTGTTCCGAAAGCCAAACGTCGTCGAAATCACCGCTTGACGGTTTTGCGGAATGTGCGGAAATTACCTCGTTTATGCCAGCAAGAAGCGTTTTCAAATTCGCAATAAAAGCGGGGTTGTTTTGCTCTATAAAGCCCGTATTTCCGTTTATGCCCGCTTCTTCCAACGCCTTTGCTTCCGCCGAAAGCGCGTTCGCGCCTATGTTCGCGCTTGCGGATTTCATTGCGTGAATGTGGGTGGTGTACAGCGAAATATTGCCGTCGGCGGCGCATTTTTCAAGCTCGAAAGTTTTAACACTTCCGTTTTTCGCAAACACCGCCAAAATTTCCAAGTAGCCCGAAAAACTTCCGCCGCTTAGGGAAATTCCACGCTGTATGTCCACGCCGTCTAAGCTTATTTCGGTGGGGGCTTCGTCCTGCGGTTGCGGCGAAATGTTGCCTTGCTGTTGTTTTTCCTTGGGAATCCACTTCGACAAAATGCTGTTTAGCTTGCCAACCTCAATGGGCTTCGACAGCCATTTGCGCGGGCATATATTCCGGAAACGCCAAAATATTTGGCACATCGCCTTCGGGAACTGCGGCGGCAACCAAATTAAAATCCGCATCGAAAACGGCAAAGTTTTCGTAAAACGGAACGCCTTCGGCTTCTCTGTTCAGGCTTTCAAACATATTTGCAAGTTGCGTTCCAATATAGCACTTTGACTTATGCAAGTCTGTAGCCACAATGCTTAATCCAAGCTGAAATATCATCGTGAGAAATAGTATCCAATGCTAACCCAATAGCAGAAAACAGTTCATCAAAAACACGAGCTTTCA
>Ga0209755_10003186_pt1 | contig 20958 bp, 19 predicted proteins | sample TergutCo191P1_FD_187301 | JGI IMG/M metagenome (GOLD analysis project Ga0209755, IMG submission 187301) | Cornitermes sp. P1 segment gut microbial communities from Petit-Saut dam, French Guiana - Co191P1 (SPAdes) (version 2) | ecosystem: Host-associated > Arthropoda: Insects > Digestive system...
AGGATCAAAATAGCCCTAGTTGGTTTAAGTATGCCATTGTTGTGAAACGTGCGGGAACGGCGACTGTGAATCTTTCCGTTGCGGATTTGGAACAGTCCAGTGGCCTTTATGAGAAGCTATTTATGGGCGAGATTGCTTCTATGAGTTTTAAGATTGGCGAGGGTGCCGGGAACAGGATAGATGTATTTTTGCCAGCTGTGCAATATACAGGTATTGCTGAGAGCGATAATAATTCATTGCTTGCTCAGGCTCTCACGCTTAAGCTTACAGGCGAGGATGATGAAATTTTATTGTGGTTCAGATAGGAGATAAATATGATTTACAATAGTAGGAAGGCTAGAGAGATTGAGGTAAACGGCGTTAAGTTCTTTGTTAAGCCGTTTACGGTGTTGCAGCATGCGGAGTACGCAGAGATTTTGAATAGCGATGTGAATGATAGCAAAGGTAATTTGCATACTATTTATGCAGGCATGGAATATTTGTTGAGCAACGTTGTGGAGAATATTACGGGGCTTAAGGATTACGAAGGTTGCGAGGTTGATTTCAAAAGCATTAATAAAAGAGAACTCGCTGAGGGTTTTAGTGTTCAAGACGTTATTGATGTGACGAATGCTGTCAGCGAGGTGAACCAGCTTTTGGAAGCCGATAAAAAAAAATTCTTGTCGCAAGCGGAGTCTGGAACGGGCTCTTGAAGGGCGATGATAAGGGGTTTGAGGTATGTGGAGAAGTGGTGCAAACAACGGCGAATCAATACATCTTTACCGGTGCCAGTCAGGATTTCCGGTTGCTTTTGAATTGCCTTTATGCGTACGAGAAGCATGGGCTTTTGCCTTTTGCCGGTGGCTTTTTAGAGCAGCCTGCGGTGTTTGGGGTGGCAGTGGAAGTTTGGGGAATGGCTCCATCGGTTTTTATGGAGCAGAAGAGAAAGATGCAGGAATTGTTGAAGGGGATGGGGGCTTTTGGTGGGAAAAGGAGGTGATGGCATGAGTGGGTGGAAAGGTTTGGCTTGGCTGGTGGTGGTTTGTTTGGTGGTGGGATGTGGTAGTCATTTGTTTGAGAATTTTTTATTTTCAAAAGAGATAAAGTATGAAGTAATAGGAGCGTCATATTTGGTTAATATTACCATTCTTAATTCATCTGGAGATTCTGAAAAATTTGAAAGCATTCCTATGCCTTGGAGTGATAGTTTCTTTGTAGCAGCACCTTATTCGGCTTATGTTTCTGCACAAAATAAAGCTATTTTTGGAGATGTAACTGTAAAATTATATGTGGATGGAAAAGAAATTCGATCAGTAACAAATTCTGGATATGATGTGATAGCTACTATTGCGGAAACCATTGAATAGGAGTGGAGAGTATGGCAGAGAGAGATGAGGTAGATGAAGAAAAAAAGAAGTGGGAGCAAATACTGCGGCTTAGGGAAACGTACGCTAGAAGGAGTGAGGAGCTTGAAGCTGTAGCTTTGATACGTGCGGAACAAAAACGCAAGGAAGAATTGACACATATTCAACAAAAATACGCTGAAGATTTGAAAATTGCTAAAGAATATAAAATAGCTACGAAAGATATGATGGAAAGAATCGCAGAAGCTCAAAAGGCAGAAATTGCAGCTCTAGACAGAGCGGCTTGGGAAGAAAAATGGCAATTAAAGGAAGATGCAGCCAATGACGAAGAAGAGCGTATCAATATCCAGATGGAGCGCGTGAAAGCTAGATATGCTGAGGAAGCAAAAATGGCAGAAGGAAATGCAGAACATATAAAGAATATTGAAAGAGCCAAAACGGCAGAATTGGCAAGACTTGAAGAACAACTTTTACAAGTTAGAGCAAAGGCTGCAGAATACTATTTAAATATATCTAGTGAAGTAGCAAATAGCATTGTTGGATTTGGTCAAGCGTTAGGATATAAAATGAAAAAAATGGCCATAGCAGAAGCCTCGATAAATATAGCCCTAGGCATTACTAAAGCAGTAGCCTCTCTTCCGTTTCCAGCCTTTCTTGTCCCTATGGCGAAAGCAATCGCAGTAGGAGCTCAGCAAATAGCTACGATATCAGAAGCTAAATTCGCTACCGGAGGCATAATCGGGGGCAATTCCTTCTACGGAGACCAAGTGCCAGTAAGAGTCAATTCTGGGGAGATGATACTCAACAAGGAGCAGCAAAAAACTCTTCTCAACATAGCCAATGGCAACGAACAACAAGACAATCGCCCACAAGTAAATATAACATTTGCGCCGAACATTTCTCCCAGCATTAATTCAGAAGATGTAAAGAAAATGTTACGGGAAAACCAAAGTTTGTTTCGTTCATTTTTAGCAAATGAAGTTTCCAGAGGACTTTCTTCCGCAGGAGTATTCGCATGAAAAAAAGTTTAGCCATTATGTTGGCTCTATTCGCACAGTTCACTTTTGCTCAGCCCACTGTTTGGGATGGGACGGTGGATACAGATTGGTACAATGCTTCGCAAAACTCATTTACTATAACCAATGCAGAGCAACTGGCTGGATTGGCTAAATTGGTAAATGAAGGAAATGCCTTCATCTTACAATCCGTTATTCTTGGTGCAGACATTATGCTCAACGACACTACGAATTGGGAAAACTGGAAAAATGAACCGCCTGCTAATAAATGGATTCCAATAGGGACGTATACAGAGACTGAAGACAAGTTGTTTTTTGGATTTTTTTATGGCTCCGGTTATACGATCAGTGGTATTTACATCGACAACTCAAACGATTATCAAGGATTATTCGGGCATCTTCCAGGAGATGTAATAGAACTTGGAGTCACAGCTTCTTATATTAAAGGACGAAACAATATCGGTGGAATGGCGGGATATACTAATCGTCGAGGCACTATAAGAGACTGCTATTTTACTGGAGTTGTAATAGGACAGGATTCTGTAGGTGGACTGGTAGGAAAAAACGACTATTCAAATTCCGGCGAGTATTCTATAAGGAACAGTTATTTTGCCGGAGTTGTGACGGGACGAGACCATGTTGGTGGACTTGTAGGAAACAACAATATTTCTGTATGGAGTATAAGTAGCAGATATATTATTGATAGTAGTTACTCCAGCGGAGTTGTGACCGGACGGGACAATGTAGGGGGATTAATAGGATATAATGATGGGGGAAACAATAATAACATGGGCAACACTGGTTCTGTAAATAAATGCTATTTCATAGGAACTGTGGCAGGACAAAATGACGTTGGTGGGCTAGTTGGAAGAAACTACAGTAATGTAGGAAGAAGTTATTTCGCTGGTAATGTGACAGGACAAAATGACGTTGGCGGGCTAGTTGGAAGAAACTACAGTAATATAAGGCAAAGTTATTCCGTTGGTACAGTATCAGGAACAGATTATGTAGGTGGACTGGTGGGTTTCAGCGATATGAGTAGCAATATAATAAATAGTTACTCTATCAATGCTGTGTCGGGAGATAGCTATGTCGGTGGGTTAATAGGATGTATCAATGGTGGCGGCTTAAATAATTGTTATTCTGCTGGCAAAGTGGAAGGGGTTAGTAATGTCGGTGGGTTGGTTGGAGGCCGATGCACAGCTTTTTCATCAGGAGGTTATAATTATTACGATATTGAGACGAGTGGGCAAAGCCATGATTCAATAGGTTCACCTAAAACTACTGCTGAGATGAAGCAAAGTTCTACTTTCCATTACGGGTGGTATTTTGGTAATATCTGGGGTATAAACGATATAATAAATGATGGCTATCCGTACTTGATGTGGAGTGAAGAGCAACTTTGTATAGAAGCTGGTAATATATATTTCGGTAATTACTGGATAACTTCTGATGGTTGTAAAACCACAGAACAAGTTACTTGCGAAGAAACAGAAGGTATGGCATGGGAAAATGGGAACTGCACAACGCCAATTCGCTTACCGCAAATTACCGATAAGCAAATCAGTGTACAAATAATAAATAAAGGTATTATTCTTGGGAATATTCCTAGCAACTCAAGAGTGGAAATTTACAATCTACAAGGGAAACGAGTATATACAGGAAATTCTGGCAATACTCAAATCCTTAAAATTTCAATTCCTGCAAATGGTACATATATTGTAAGAACGAAAGATCAAATGTTTCGTGTGGCGGTGAGGTGAAAGGGAAATGAATATCAATGGTAAAACAGCAAGAATTATAAATTCTGTCATTTCTTATGAAAGTGGCATTTCTTGGAAGGTAGCGAATAAGCGTATGGAGGCTATTGACTATGGTCTAGAAACAGATCACTTGTCCGCAAAAATTTCAATCTGGGGAGACGAGAATGAGGTAATGGAATTTAGGAACGCAATACCTCCGATTTCAAGCGAGCCAAAAATAACTTTCAGCAAAGGAGAAAACCCTTTCGGCCCAGCGTTCGACCACGAAGAATCCAGTAAGTATTTGCTAATAAGCATGGATGATATAATGACCACGGGGAAAGGAATCGCACAGATGTCGTTTCAGATTGTAGCTAGTACAAAAAAACTAACTTTTGCGCACGAAGCTATACCTTTCAACCTTGCCAATTTTGCAGTACAAAAAGTAAAACGAGAGTCGGAAGAAAGCAATTATATTATACAAAATGAGAATGGCTGGTCAGCATTCCGACATGGCTGGAACAGACCGGAGTTTACTTTGTCACTTTTGGCCAAATCGCAGATCATGGGCGGATCCATAAGGTGGCTTTTAACCGACAGCGATAGAACGACGCCAATTTCGATAAATTGCAATCGCTCAATGGTTTTAGTGGATTCGCAAACTGAAGAAGCTTTCTGCACATCATTTGGCAATCTACACAGATTTGGGAATTCAGGCATGTGGCAGGCTGATTTTAATTTCGTGAGGGCCGCTTGATGCTGATAATCTATAAACTACAGATTGATACCGAAAGACGAGAATTGCATGATGAACTTTCAATTGGGTTTCAAGATGGCGTTTACCAGTTTTCAACTGCACCTTTAGAAGGCCACTACGATTGCCTTGATGGAAACAGTTTTTCTGAAATATCGCAGCAAAATATGATCTTGAAAGGCGGTGAACTGTCGCTGATGGAAGATGTGAAAATAAAGATCATGTCAAGAAAAATTCTGATGCGCATTTCGGAACATGAAATCGAATTGCTAGGTTGTAAAGCAACAATGTCTGCAATACTCGGTGATGTTGAAAAAAACATATTTGAAGGGATGCTGATTTCCAGCTATTCCCAGCTTGATGAGATCTCTTTTGAGTTAATTCTCAAGGATGCTACTTTTGCCGCTGTAGGTCAGATAAATTTAAGTGTACCGCAAGGATTTGACGGTGGGAACCAGTTAGAAACTTCTTACGGGAAAAAATGTCTGCTTAAGTTATATAAACAAAATCGTTCTGGAGAATCTATAAGTCAAGGAGTCAAACTAGGTAGAGAAGTAAAGTATTCTCCAGAGTTAGAACAAGATAGAAACGCACATGAAATATTGACAAGGCTTGATGACAAACCTTCATTCGTGAAAAATTTTACAGCTTCAAAAGTCGAGACATCAGGTGGGCGAACAGTAGTTCGAACGGATATACCTGAATTTTCTGGAACTACTGGTAGTTATATAGAACTAGTCCTCGGTGAAGGTGTAGGCGAGCAGCATCAAATAATAAACCAATCAGGAGACAGCATAACGCTTGACAGAAATGTGAGTATTACTCCAAACTCCCACCGTACATCTTTATACCGCATGGGAAGCTACGATTTTAGAGCTTCTAGCATTGAACGTCCTGGTGACACGTGGGCCCCCAATTTTTTCCCCCCTCCTGTTGACGAAGCTGTTATATATACCAACAATGCTTCAATACTCCGATTCACGGGCTGGCAATATAGATGTGCGGTGCCACGAATATCAAAACATATAAACTATTTCAATGTCACTGGCAATACTGAAGGACCTAACGCAAAAGTAACCAACGATGATGGTTCTCTTTCTGACGTTAATGTAGTATGGTCTTCGGTTGCTTCCGAAAAAAGAGATGGTTGCTTAGTAATGGAACTTCCTGGAGGTGCGAACGGTAAAGTAAACATAACGGAAATGAGCCACTACCAGCCTCGCTGGAGAGTGAATTATGATCCCGTTAGCTTTTCCTATGTCCCGGGAATGCATGACGTGAATGAAGAAGATTCGTGGTGGACAATGAATATAAAGGACAATGAACCAGTCGGCTCCGACATCTCTCCGAACTGGATTGCGGAAAACTTGCCAGTAGTACAATTCTTCGTACCAGAAGCTCATCACTACTACAATATGGACGTTTCCGCAAAGATGGAAGTGGCACTTTACTGGCGTGTGGACGATCTGTGCTTAGATGGGGAGTATAAAATTAAGCCTAAATTTTCCTTCAAGACAAGTGACGGAGCGGACTATCCGGGGCCAACCAGCGACCGTTATATAACCAGTTGTGGTTTTAGGGCGCAAGCCTTATTAGTCGATGAGGCTGGGCATATTATAGATAAAAAGGTTTCTACTTGGCAGCATAGCTCCGGAAACCACGAAATTTCACTCACTAGAGGCGGCGAAATAGCAGAAGCATTGGGTCTAACGCTGTCCGCAAAGATGCCTGCAAAATATATTTTTGTTCAGATAAACTTTGAGTATTCTGATAATAACTACCCTAGGATCGCCAAATGGGGAAGTTTAAAATTTGCGGCATCGCCCGCCGTATGCGAACGGGCGGTAAGCAATGACAAGCTACTTATGATAGGGCGGGATGAAAGGGAATTAAATCGGCCGAGTTATAGCGTGGCTGGTTTGGCTAAACGATTGTGCCTAGATCTTAGTGTAAAAGTGGATGAGCAAAGCTTTGACAACGCTGATAGCGAGATGCCTAAAAATACAGATCCATTCATACCGATTAAGCAAGGGGATAAAATTGCAGACAAATTGGCTGAAATATGTCGCGCCGCCAATATTTCAATGTTTTCAAACGGCTCAAAACTAAATGCCAAACATATCTCTCATAAAGAGTTGGAATTGACCATAGAACCAATTAATGTGATGAGAGGTAGCCTCGAAGTCAGAAGTCTAGGCTCGGATTCTATCGCTACGGAATGGAATTTCGCAGCAAACACTTGGAGCGGACAAAAAACGCTTTCCCTAATCTTTTCCCAAGACAATTCGTTTGTCCCTCCTATATGGCCTTCAGCAGGACAACCTTTCACAGCAGAAGTTATTTATCAAGGGTATATGGAGAGGAGCGTTCCAGGATTTGGTATAAAAGTAACTTCACAAGAAAATGCAGGGAAACTTCGTGTGGGAGGTTATTACAGAGTGAATGTGTTAGGCGGTCGGTTTACGGCAGAGTGTGAGTTGGTCAGCTTAAGGATAAATAATGCTGGAGCGGATGCGTTGCTTATAGTAATTAACCTTATCTTATCGTCGACGGCTCCACAGAAAGGAGATAAACTTGAAGTAACTTCATTAGTTCAAGAAGCCTACTGGCGTGAAAAAATAAGTGGGACCTTGGATATAAAATTTTCAGACGCAGAGTTTCTTTGGGATATATCACAAGTTGCTTTCAAAAAAATAAAGAGACGAAATTCGCTTGATGAAAGATATTCAAAGCATCAAGTAACGGCATTTGGAGATGATAAATCCTGGCTACTCAACTTTACCAATACCGTCAGCCATAACTCATTCGCAAAAAATATTATTTCTTTTAAAGTGCCAATAGACCATTTGCCTGAAGGCAATCTTTCAAGCCTTATGCTTAGACGTATTGTATTAAAATTCGGAAGATTCAAAAATAATACTCTTAAAGGTTGGATAGTAGGCTACACTCTTACTCCAGCAGAAAACTTTGTACGGATTGAGGTTATGAATTCAGAACCTATAAAAGACTTTCTTTGGCTTAATGAAAATGACCTTGAAGATCAATTAACAGTAGATGAGAGAGAACATTCGGAAGAATTTTATTCCGAGAGGTAAAATAACTTAGGAGATCCTATATGTCGATACAGCCAGCAATAGTAATACGTAGAACGGTAAGCAACATTGATGCGCTTATCTTGGATAGTAGCCCGCAACAGCTTGAGATGGGACAGTGGGGCTTTGCAACCAATGACAAATCTCTCGCTATCAGAGATTTGTCCGGTAGCTTCCACATAATAAAAACGAGCGAAGCTCTACTTGAATCTCTTTTAATAAAAGAGCCCGTGTCAACAGTTGGAAGTCTGAAAGAAAATGAGCGAACCGGAACTCTGAGAATGGTACTAGACTTAAATTCATACTGGTTTAAAACAAGTACGGGCTGGAAAGAAGTTTCAAATAAGCTAATTCCCGGCGCTAACATACAAATATCTGGAAATACAATAAGCGCAACAAATACCATTTACAATGACACTGAGGTAAAGCAACAAATCGCCAACGAAGCAAGCCGAGCTGTTGCTGCCGAACAAAATTTGCAAACGCAAATAACAAACGAGATGACTCGTGCAACTTATGCCGAGGGAATTTTGCAAGGGCAAATCGATACGGCAAATGACAGGATGGACAGCATAGAAAATCTTGGCCACTACGCCGGCTCGTTCCCAACACGTGCGAATTTGCCGACAAATACATCAGCATTCTCGCAAGGAATAACAATAAATGATTTCGCAACTATCAGGGCGGATGAAACGAATGGGGGCGTTGCAACCAGATATGTTGTATCTGACATTAGCGATGGGGTTATCACTTGGCAATATGATTTATCATATTCGGCAGATATTTCCGGAAAGCAGGATAAATTAAACGGCTTAGTCACGGACGTTGTAAGAGGCGACGCAACGATGGCTAGTTTGATAGCGAGAGAAATTTCCGAAAATTACTCTCCTGCTGTCACTGATTCAATTTTGAAGATAACCGGCCGAAATTCGAATGACTCTGCGATTATTATCGGAAACGGAGCTTATGACGGCCAAAATTTGACTATTTACGGCAGCAGCTATCACGTAGTAAAGATTGGAAGATACCTTGACTCACGGGAAGCAGTTGCCACAGTTCAAACTAATTTCGAGATTGCGCTTTACTGCGGATTTATTACAATAGTCTGGGATGCTACTTACACGGCTTGGAAAGAGCAAATAACATTGTTTGCGAGGAATGCCGCTAAATTGTCTGCCGCACGGCGTTTAATGGTGAAGCTTGACAATACCTTAACGGAGACTACATTCAATGGCAGCGCAAACGTGCTAAACATTCAGGTAGATGGCGTATTGCCGATAGCAAAAGGGGGCACAAACAAGACTACAATGACGGCAAACAGAATACTTGGCTCAAACGCCACGGCGAATGCTTACGCCGAAATAAATGTTAGCAGCCCCTTGTCATTGTCTAGCGGAAATCTGACAATTGGAACAGTGGACAATGCCAAAAATGCAAGCTACGCTAACCTGTTGAACAAATCCATTGATACAGACTTGGGATTCACTCCATTGTCAGGCTGGACTGTTAGAAAGCACGCCATTGCCTTGGCTATCAATTTAAAGTTAGTAACATTGAACTTCTATAGCTCCCAGACAGTTCCTGCCCTAAGTGCAGGTGCTTCCCAATCTTACTCATTAGGCACGTTGATAGAAGGCGATAGGCCGTCTAATTCCGTTTATGGCATGGTTTACTTCTCTCAGGCCGCAAACTCAATTGGGCAATGGCTTGATGGCTATTGCACAGTCTCAGCTAATGGAGTCTTAACGGCTAACATTAGGAATTTTTTCAATAACACTTCAGGCGCAACCGCTGGCGCAGTCTATGGCTCTATAACATACTTGGCAACACAATAGGAGAGCAAAAGCAATGCTGGCCATCATATCGCTCACCAACTCCTGCAACTATTCCTGTGAGTATTGCATAGCCACAAATCCATGTTCCAAGTTCAAAACCAATAAAGCGAAAGTTTGCTCAAAATCCGGCATAACCGAAATAAGGGGCTGCATCTTGGACATGGATTTTCTTCTTAGATATTTAAACGAATTTATTCCGGAAAGCTCAACAATCGTTTTAACAGGTGGGGAACCTATGAGCTCCCCTTACTTCACAACACTTATTTGCATATTAACTCAACGCTATAAAGTTATTATAGAGACCAACGGCAGCCAGTTATTCAAAATGCCAAATGACATAGCGCAGATAGCAAGATACGGCATTGAATTGCATATAGCTTGGCATCCGAAAATGATTCTCTTTGATAAATTCGTTGCTAATGTAAAAAGTTTCAAAAATAGATGCCAAGGGGTTATTGCTAAGCTTATCAACATAGTCAGCATAAACGATGAAATAAACTGCTTGCGTGAAGAATTTGAGGTAATAGAGAATAATGGTAGCAAGCCGGAGCTGGGCGTTAAGTTTTGGCAGGATATGATTTTCATAAGACCTAATGGCAAAGTAATGGAATGTCCTGGTGCTTGTGCCAATCAAATAGGTGATGTTTATCAAGGGACATTAAATATAATGGAGCTGAAGAATTACTATTTGAAATGCTCATTGCAAGGTCATGTGTTTTGCAATACAATTTTACATGTGGCAGGAATTGCGCCCACATTGAGGATAAAAATCAAAAAGGAATAGATATGCGAACCAAATAAGTTTACTATATTACCTCAATGCTTCGTCTAATTATTGCAACTTTTATTATTATACTGGCTTCCTGCTCAAGCACGGGAACTCAGGCGCAAATAGGGCCGCAAACTCGGCAGCATGCTGTTGTAAGAGATACCATTCATAAATTTCGGACAGACACATTAAAAATAACCGTGAAAGAAACCGAATCTTTCAGAGCTTTGCAAAAAAGCATAGACTCCCTGATCGCAAGAAAAGAAACTGAAAAAGCTGTGGAACTGCTGAAACAACAAGTGCAATACCACAACAATTTAGACCAGCTGGGATTTCGCACTTTGCAGCTTGCCGGGTTGCTTCACAAAACAGGGAACAGCGCAGAAGCTCTTGCGATTCTGGAAGGCTTTGCCGTCTATAAGCCTGCTATAAATTTTTGGATAGATAGCGCAAATACCATGTATGATAAAATTGTGGCGGCAAAAAAAAGCGATGTTGTAGTTGATTTGGCTAAACTGGAAGTGATAAATTCTTTGACAGCGCAAATTCGCAACATGAAAAATACAAATGCCAGCCCGGAGCGAATTGCTAATTTGGCGGATAGCTTGCGCTCGCTGGCTCCAGGAGACTCCGTTTTGCTATGGCTGGAAAAACAACTGCCGGTTCAAAGCTCAGATGCCTTTTGCGAAGAACAGAGAAAAATAGCAGCGGAAAAATTTGCTGCGGCTCGCAAACATAAAACAAGAGCAAACGCATTGTTAAACGAGGCTATTGAAGCTCTGGATAAATGCCTTGAAAAAATGCCGTCCGCTGAAATGAGAAAAAAAGTTTTGCAAAATAAAGACATTTTGGAGAAAGAAAAACGATGAAAATATTTATTTTAACATTTGCGTTATTCCTCGCTTCTTGCGCGCCTTTAAAGCCGCTTGCGCCGACAAGCACAACTTCTTCAGAGGCAAAAAGCACACCAACCGCAAAACAAGCGATTCCTCAAAAATCACAAAAAACTCAAAGCATCACGGGAATAAACTCTTGGGATAGAGTTCTTTCGCCTTGGCTTGGCACTCCGTACCTATCAGGAGGCAATTCAAAAAAAGGCACGGATTGCAGCGGATTTGTGTCTAGCGTTTATCTGGAAAAAGAAGGAATGTATGTACCGAGAACAACTACAGAAGGATTTAAAATGGGAAAAGCGGTTTCCAAAAAAGATTTGGTTATCGGAGATTTGATTTTCTTTGGCGATAATATGAAAGTCAGCCATGTTGGAATTTTTGTAGGCAAGGGAAATTTTATACACGCAAGCTCGTCAAAAGGAGTTATAGTAAGCCCTCTCACCGATACGTATTGGGAACCCAGATACATTGGGGCAAGGAGATATTTGTGAATAATTCAGGGAAATTTGTTTTGCAGATTATGTGCCCGGACCAAAGTGGGCTAATAGCTGCTTTTACCCAAGGCATTGCGCAAACAGGCGCAAATATTTTGGACTTGACTCAGCATACCTCAAAAGACATAAACACATTTTTCTTACGCGCTCTTATAGAATGCCAAAGCGATGCGATTCCCAGAATCAAGGTGCATTTTTCCGAACTGGAAATGAAAAAATCAATGGAATGGCAATTGAAAGATGCAGAGCACAAAACCAAACTGGCATTATTCGGCTCCACAACCGACCACTGCTTTTATGAGCTCTTGCTCTCTCACAGAGACGGCGCATTGCCTTGCCAGTGGACTTGCATAATCTCAAATCACACCGTTTTGGAGCCTTTGGCCAGAGCTTTTAATTTGCCGTTCTTTTTGGTTCCAAGCGATATTTCAAAACAGGAGCAAGAGAAAAAATTCAACGAAATTCTGCGCGCTTCGCAAACGGAAGGAATTGTGCTTGCTCGTTATATGCAAATCTTAAGCAAGGAATTCACGGAAGCTTGGAAGTATAAGATAATAAACATTCATCACGGATTTTTGCCGGCGTTCAAGGGAGCGAAACCATATCATCAGGCTTGGGCAAAAGGAGTGAAAATAATAGGAGCAACGGCGCATTTCGCAACGGCAGACTTGGATCAGGGGCCTATTATATGGCAAAGCGTTCAGCAAGTTGTGGATACGGGGAGCATAGATCAGTTTATTCAAATGGGTAAGGAAGTAGAAAAACGTACTTTGCTTTATGCGTTAAAACTTTGGCTTGAGCACAGGGTGTTTTTATATGAAGACAGGACGTTTATAGTCTGACTTTTTCATTTCGCAAATGAAGTTATCGCATTCGCAAGTCGTTCCGCAAGCTCGTCCCTTACATTTTCCGTAGCCAAAAGCGTACCGTCAGTTGGATGCGTAATAAAACCCAGTTCTGCCAAAACCGCCGGCATATAGGCGCCAACCAAAACCATAAATCCGGCTTGGCCTGCGCCGGTTCCCATTTTTCTAATTGAACCGCCGTCAAAAGTTTCTACCAAATGCCCGGCGAGCAAAGCACTTCTTTCTTCATACAAAGCGAGCTGGTTATGCAAAATTATCCATTCGGCCGGAGAAATCTCGGTTTTGTTTTTTTTGCCGGCCTCCAGCGCAACTACCTGATTTTCTCTGCGGGCTATGGCTTTATCTTCTTCTGAGCCTCCAGCGCGCAAAATGTAAAACTTAAAACCATCGGTTTTTTGCTGCCTTTCTTTGCCGTCTATAGCATTGCAATGCAGGCTTATAAATAAATCTCCGCCCCAATCGCTCGCCATTTTCGGGCGCTTTGCAAGTTCTACGAATTCGTCTCCGCTCCTTGTCATTTTTACCGTAAAGCCTTTTGCCTCCAATTTGTTTTTTAATTTCAGGCCAACGCTTAAAACTACATCTTTTTCCTGAAGGTTATTGTAGCCAATGGCCCCGGGGTCTTTGCCGCCATGCCCGGGGTCTATGACTATTGTCTTGATTTTTTTTCCTGTGCTTGCGGAGCTTTCTTCTTTTGGCGGAGACAGCGGTTTAGGCGCAGCTTGTTTTTTTCTCAGCACTATTTGCAAAGTTTTTCCGTCATCTTTTTTTATAAGTTCCGGGCTTTCTACGTTATCTTTTAACGTAAGCGTTAATTGCGCGCTTTGCTCATCTTGAACAGGAATCACCCTGCTTATCATAGCGGATTTTTTAACCAGATCAGAGAACATTGCGCTGTCTATAGAGGCCTCGTTTATGCGCAAAATGTAATTTGATTGCGCCAAAAAAGATTCTGCTTTAAAAGGTTTTGAAAGTTTTAATTCCACAACTTCGCCATTGCTTCTCGCATTTATGTTTACGTCCCATATATCTTTTAGCGGTCCGGCCATTCGTTCAAATACTTGCAGAGCAGATGGCAGTGGCAACCAAAAGGATTTTTTGCCGTTGATCTCGCCTTGCACAGGTGTTTGCAGCAAGAAACTGGCATCTTTTATGCTTGCCCATTCGTTTCCCAAAACCCATGAAGAGTTTCCTATTTGCAAAATTCCCGCTTCGCTTTGCCAAAGCATTTGCATTTTCAATTTTTTGCCTAATTCTATTCCGTCAACATAAGCAATGCTGTCTTTTTTCTCAGTATGTAAATTCGCAAGCATGTCTTGCGCAAATGCAGGGGCGAGACAGAGAAAAAAGGGCAGAATTTTTTTAAGCATTGGAAAGTAATATAGTAAACGCGCTCTCTACGGTCTGCTGAATTAACGTCGCAATAGTCATGGGGCCAACGCCGCCCGGTACCGGCGTATAAGCCGAACTCACTGCCTCTAGGCCTTCTTTTTGAATATCGCCAACTGCGCCGCTTGGAGTGTTATGATAGCCTGCGTCAATCGCTACAACTCCGCTTTTCAGCCACTCGGTTTTGATAAATTCCGGAATGCCGACTGCGCCAACCACTATGTCTGCCTGCGCTATTATTTGCGGCAAATTTTGCGTTTTGCTGTGGCAAATTGTGACTGTGCAGTTTTTGTTCAATAACATAGCTGCCATTGGCTTTCCAAGAATTGCGCTACGGCCAACTACTACAGCGTGCTTGCCTTCCAAAGGAATTTTATAATGTTCCAAAAGCGTGATTATGCCTTTGGGCGTTGCAGAGCCATACGCACGCTCTCCCATGCTCATAAGCCCGAAACCTAAAGAAGTTACGCCGTCAACATCTTTTTCTATCGCTATAGCATCAAAGCATTTGCGTTCGTCTATGTGTTTTGGAACGGGGTGTTGCAATAAAATTCCCTTTACTTTTGGATTTTCGTTTAGCTCTTTTATTTTTGCGAGCAATTGCTCTGTGGTTGTTGAGGCAGATAGCAAAACGGGTAGGCTTTCAAGACCTACCCTTTTGCATGCGTTGCCTTTCATCTTTACATAAGTTGCGCTGGACGGATCGTCGCCTACCAAGATTGTCGCAAGGGCCGCATTTTGAGCCTTGCCCTTGAGATCCTGCTCAATTTGAGCGGCTAAACTTTTGCCGTCTAAAATCATTTATCATTTGCCTTTTTCAAAGCGAATGAACTCTGCAACAGCCAGCTTTGATACGCCCAGCTTCTTTTGCTCTTCTGCAAGCACGTCGCGAACGATTTTTTTGCTATCTATGTAGAATTCCTGGTCTAAAAGGCAGAACTGCTTCAAAGCTTTTTTAACACGGCCTTCAACGGCACGGTCTAGAAATTCTGGCTTTGTTTTGCCTTCGTTAACAACCTGATCTTTTGCTATTTCCTTTTCTTTCTCAATGAGTTCCAGCGCAAGGCCGCTCTCGTCAAGAGCCATGGGATTAGATGCGGTTACATGCAATGCGATGATTTTCGCCGATGCTTGGACTGCTTCTTTGCCGCCGTTTGGAGAGCCTTCATAAGCCAGTTTAACAACTGTGCCTATTTTGCCGCCCATGTGTGAATAAGAAGCAACAGCTTCGTTTGCTCCGATTGAAGTTACGGCGAATCTGCGGATTTCAATTTTTTCGCCGATTTTTGCCAGTACTTCTTCTATGCGGCCTGCAACGGTTAAGGAGCCAACAGATAGCTTAAGAACTTCTTCCACGGATGCGGCGTTGTTTGCCTTTATAGCTTCTGTAATATCTGAGCCGAGTTTTCCGAAGTCATCGCTTTTTGAAACGAAGTCTGTTTCGCTGGTCAGTTCAAAAGCAAAAGATTTGCTATCTGTTGTGCCAACAAAGACTGCGCCTTCTTTTGCCTCTTTGTCTGCGCGTTTTGCGGCAACTGCGGCTCCTTGCTTGCGCAGGTACTCCACAGCTTTATCAATGTCGCCCTCACAGGCAACCAGAGCTTCTTTGCATTTCATCATGCCTACGCCGGTTTTTTCGCGCAGGCTATTTACCATTTGTGCGGTTATCGCTGCCATTATGCTTTCTCCTCAGCCGGTTTTTCGGCATTTTTATCTTTAGCGTTATTTGATGCGGCAGACGGGTTTTGACGGGCAGTCACGTTTGCGGCAAGGTAGTCCACAATCAGGGAAACGGAGCGCAGAGCGTCGTCGTTTGCGGGGATTGGGAATTGAACGAGCTCGGGGTTTACGTTTGTGTCGCAAATTCCGATGATTGGAATGCGCAGGCGACGTGCCTCAGCTACTGCGATGTGCTCGTGGTTCAAATCTGTGATTACAACAACGCCGGGAAGCTGGCTCATCTCTCTGATTCCGCCAAAGACATTCAGCAATTTTGTGCGCTCGCGGTTTTTGTCCAGAACTTCTTTTTTGCTCATCTGCTTGAAAATGCCCTGGTTTTCCATATCGTCTATTTTGTCTATCTGTTTGATTGACTTGCGCACGGTTTGGAAATTGGTGAGCATTCCGCCGAGCCAGCGGTTGGTCACATAAAAATGTCCGCATTTTGCGGCAGCATCTTCCACGGCTTTGCGAGCGGTGGCTTTTGTGCCTACGAAAAGAACGGTGCGGTTATTGCCGGAAATTCTGGCGATAGCCTGGCCTGCGGCCTCTAGGAGGGACCGAGTTTTTTCAAGATTCAGCACGTGAATGCTGTTCTTTTCGGTTAAGATGAAGGGTTTCATTTTGGGGTTCCAGCGACGAGTCTGGTGTCCGAAGTGCGAGCCAGCAGCCAGCAAATCTTCAATAGAGGGCAAATCAGCCATGTTATCATCTCCTATTTGGTTATTCTACCCGATTGTTTATGCATCCGAACCATTTTCGTGGCCACCTGGGATGCTGGAACGCAATCGGTGATTGTTTATGGGGTATAAAATATAGAAAATTTTTGAGGGTTTGTCAAGGATTTTTCCTATATTTTTCCTATATTTAATTATTATGGGCAATCTTACACAACGCCTTAGTAAAACCTTTGCGATGTTGCTGATTTGCGCATTGGTTTACATGATTCCGGCATGGGCAACCCTTAACAGCATAAATCCGGATGTCACAGAGCCGCCTCAATTTGCCTCTCACATCACGATTGCTCCCGGAGCCGACCCGACCCAGATGCGCTTTGCGTGGCTCACCAAGACAGGTACAGCCAATGCTGCGAAGCTCCAGCTAATAACTCCAATAGCACGAGAAATAACCGGAGTGAGAGGTTCCGCAGCGCACGGTTTTGACTCCAATAAGGCAATTGTGACCGGGCTTGCGAACAATACAAAATATACTTACCGCGTGGGCGATGGCAATGCGGCGAATTGGAGCAAAGAATACACCTTCAAAACTTATAACCCGAATGGCAAATACTCAGTAATCGCAGTTGCCGATCCGCAAATCGGCAGTTCAGGGAATAGAGGCCAATGGGCGAAAACCGTTGCCGCAGCAAGCGCTCAAGCCGAAAGGCTCGGCGGCGGACCGGTTTTTATGCTTGTCGCAGGCGACCAAACCAACTACGCTAATGACATAGGCGAGCTGGAAGGGTATTTAGCTCCGGCAGAGCTGAAGAGCCTTCCGGTAGCAGTTACAATTGGCAACCATGACGTTGTTGGCATGAGGGTAGGGCCGGAGCAAACAGGATTTATGGATAAGATTTATAACTGGCCAAATCATAACAATTTAAAAAGCACCAATGCAGACGCTACCAGGCTTCGCGCTGGCGGCAACTATTATTTCAGCTACGGAAATACGCTGTACATCTCCATCAACTCCAATGTTGCAAATGTCGCATTGCACGAAGCGTTTATGACACAAGCCATAGCATCCAAGCCTAACGCTACGTGGAAAATCGCCCTGTTCCATCACGATATTTATGGCGGAGGCTCGCATGCCAGCCCCAAAGGATACGCCGATTCATACAATATGCAAGCTACATGGTCGCCTTTCCTTGATAAGCATGGCATAGACCTTGCCGTCAACGGGCATGACCATGTCTATGCGCGTTCATATTTTATGCAGGGCAATAAGATTGTGAAATATCAAATGCCCACGGTTTTAGACATAAATGAAACAAATTTAACCAAAGCGAACCCGGGAACTTTTGTAGGGCCCAAAGGCATACAGTATATGGGTTTATCCGGAGCAGGCTCAAAATTCTATGCTTTGGAGGCTCTGCCTTGGATTGCCTACGGGCAGGCTCAAAACAGCAATAGTATGCTGAATACCCAGTATTCGATTATAACCATTGACGGCGAAAGCCTTGTATTCTCCACTTATCGCACAGAAGATGATGTATTGGTCGATGCTATTACGCTCAAAAAAACGGCAAGCTTCAAAGACTTGCAAAGCTTGATTCCGGGCATGAAATCAGTGCTGAGAGAAAGCAGCTCTGCTACGAGCTGGAATACGTTCCAACTGAAAATAGCCGATGCGGAAGCAATCACGGTAGCATCATCGGCGGCAAATATCCATGCGGCATATATTGCGCTGTATGATGCGTATTATGCGCTAAATAAATAAAAGTTCAAGCAAAAGGCATATATTTCATCAGGGTTGAAAAGTAAATATTGCGCATTGTGATACGGTAGGGGAAGTGATAATGGCAGAATTTTATATTTTATATTCTTATGAAAGTTCTAAAACAATGCCTGCTTGCTCCTTTTCTTTTCTCTTGCGCCAGCCAGCCAAGCGATGTAAATTCTGTTGAGCATTCAGGCAGCTCAAGTAGCTTAAGCAGCTCAGGCTCAAGCGAAATTTTCTGGGATGGCAATAATAAAATGCTACGTGGGGTTGCGGTTGGGAATAATGTGTGGAGCGCAAACGAAGCGAATCTTTACGTTAACGATTCTGCCGACTATGCCAGATTGCAGTCGCTTGGATTTAATTCCGTGCGTTTTTACTTGAGCTATAAATTTTTTGAAAATGATGCCACTCCGTATTCCTATAAACAAAATGGTTGGGACTTTTTAAACAGGAATCTTGAATGGGCAAGGGCAAACGGAATAAATTTTGTTTTGAACATGCATGTTCCGCAAGGCGGTTTCCAGTCTAACGGAGAGGGAGCCGCGCTGTGGGACAATGAGGAAAATCAAAGACGCCTAATTGCTTTGTGGCGAGAGATAGCAAGCCGCTATGTAAATGATACAGCCATAGCCGCTTACGATATACTGAATGAACCCGTTGTGAGCAAAGACAAATCCCAGTGGCAAAAACTGGCGCAGGAAATTGTAAACGCCATACGTGAGGTTGATTCAAATCATTTGATTCTGGTTGAACGTGTGAACGGAATAATTCCCTCGGATTATTCAAACGATTCTGAAATGAATTATGTTTTTATCAGCGACCCTGCCGATAAATGGGGACTTACCTTCCATTTTTATTCGCCAATAGAATATACGCATCAATATGCCAGTTGGGTGGAAAGCTTAAAAAATTCCGATGGCGGCAGGTATCCGGACCCGAATATATTGCAATTCAGCGGAGAGCAGTGGGTTGGCGCAGTTTTTAATAATCCTGCTGTTCCAAGTGGAGATAGCGATTGGAATTTTTATGAAGGGAATTGGAAAGCGATAACAGATACTTCCGAGGCAAATATAGGCAGGCCAACTTTGATGTGTAAAGATGTGGGAGAAGGAACTGTTTGGTTTGATAGCCTTGTTCTTGAAAAACGCTCTCCCGCAGGCGAAGTTTCAATAGTTGGCATATATGAACTTCCTTATGGCAAAGAGGGCTGGTATTTTTGGACGGAAAAGAGCGGAGGAACCATTATTGAAAGCGAAAATGCTATTGGCATTACCGGAACGGTTTCCGATGCTAATTACGCAACTTCCAAAATGTTTGTAGCCCTGGAACAGGGTTATTCTTACCGTGCTAGCGGCAAGATGAAAGGCGATAATGTTCCGCAAGCGGCAGACTGCCGTATTCGCTTTGACTGGAATTATGCGAAGAACATGAGCGTACGCAATAAGGCATTTTTGGAAAGCGAGGTGGATTTATATTTAAAAATCGCTCAGGAAAAAAAATTGCCTGTATATTTGGGAGAATTCGGTGTTATAAAATTCGCTACGAATAATGAGAAAGGCGGTTATGTTTGGATTTCCGATATGCTTAATATTTTGAAGTCGCGTGGAGTGTCTTATAATTATCATGCTTGGGTTGATGATTCTTTTGGCGTGAAAGATGATCCTGCTCTTGAAAATTTGTTCAAGAATAAATTTTTAGGGAGAAGATAAGCTCAACCGCTTCTTTCCATGATATTTCGCCGGGGATTTTTACGCCGGGCATAGCGATTTTGCATAAATCGCTTATCACTTTTTGTGCTGGGACTCCCGATTCTCTTTCTTTGCAAATGCCTTCCGAGCCGTCTCTTTTGCTGAGTTTTTTGCCGTTGGAATCACAAAGCAGTGAGTGGTGAAAGAACTGCGGCATGTCTTTTCTGCCGAAAACTTTTGCAAGCATAATTTGCTTGTCTATTGAATCTGCAAGGTCTTCGCCACGAACTATTAAATCCATATTTTCTTCAAAGTCATCCACAACAACGGCAAACATATAAGTCCATTGCCCAAAGGCGTCTTTTACGGCAAAGTCATCTCCAGAATTTTTGAACATGATTTTTGGTTTGTCGGTTTTATACACTTCGTACAGTAAATTTTGTTGTTGCAATATTTTAAAATATTTTTCGTAAATTTCGCCACGTTCGCTTTGAACGCTTTCGCTTTGCCACTGGAATCCGAGCCATTCCAGGTCTTTTTTTATTTCATCTGCAAAGTGCTGTGTGCATCTCAGTCGGTCGTGGTCTTCCAATCTTAGATGTATGCAGGCATTCTTTTCTTTTGCAACGGCAGCAACGCAGAGTGCGCTCCAAATATGTCCTTTGTGCAAATATCCGGTTGGGCTAGGTGCAAAGCGAGTTTTCATTTTACCCCAATTTAATTCTGGGGTCAATAAACCCGTAAAGCAAGTCGCTGAACAACCTGCCGAGCATTGCCATAAAGCAGGATAGCACTATTATGCCCAGAACAACGTTGTAATCTCTGTGTACCATTGCGTTGTAATATAAGAGCCCCATGCCGTCTATGTCAAAAACTTTTTCTATAAGCAATGCTCCTGCGAACATAAGCGTAAAAA
>Ga0209755_10003187_pt1 | contig 20957 bp, 6 predicted proteins | sample TergutCo191P1_FD_187301 | JGI IMG/M metagenome (GOLD analysis project Ga0209755, IMG submission 187301) | Cornitermes sp. P1 segment gut microbial communities from Petit-Saut dam, French Guiana - Co191P1 (SPAdes) (version 2) | ecosystem: Host-associated > Arthropoda: Insects > Digestive system >...
CCGAAGACTTCATGGGTCCATACGAATTAAAGCCCCAAATTTACCTTACCCATTACAATTGGCAAGGCACCCCAACCAACATCCCAATCATAACGGAGATAAACGGAAGAATCCGCATAGGCACATCTGCAATCCCAACCCCAAGCGACGGGATTTTCCGCTTCCGTGTTTATTACGGCAACTTGTACTTGTCAAGGTTTGACTTTGCAATCCTTGTCGACAACGAACAAATGCGCGGTTTAAGTTTCACCGACCGTGGCGGTCTTGGCTTACGCGGACTTATCGGCAATCGTACAAGCGACCTTAACAACCCCGATTGCGAATTGCCAACCCCGCTTAACATCAACACGACGGTCAACCCACAATACATAAGCAACTTCCACAACTTCGAAATCTTCGGTAACACCGACCCATTGCACGAAGGCGCCTCCAACCGCCCAATCATTGTCGGGTGGCAAAACAAACAAAGCGAAAACCTACCCCCAAATTTCTTGGAAGACTTTGGTAACGTCCACGGCGTCGCGACCTACGCAAAAGCCCACGTCCGACACTACGGATTTATCTACGACACCTACTATTTCAAAGAAGACGTCGGGCTGTTCTATGAAATGCAAGACAAAACCCCAAACTCGAATTTGTACAGCCCCTACATTTTAAACATCCGCGCCGACGCCCCAATTGATACCTATGATGTAATCCAACTTAAAAGCCAAAGCGGTGCAAACATCGGCTGGCAAATCGCCGACCCAAGGGCAGACAACAACCAACGTCGCCCCTACGAATTCACGGAAGGCGGTTTATACGTCATTGAAATCGAAGACACAATAGGCAATCGCTCGTCGTTTGGTTTCATGATTGACAACACCAAAGCCGGTTTCGCGCAAAGCATCCGCCCAAACTTTGATAACAACGAACCAAATATAGTCAACGAGCCCACCGTGCACGTAGGCTTCGGCAACAACAAACTTATTCGCGCAACCAACATCTCGACCGCGTTCACCGGACAACTTACCGCATTTTACGAATGGCTTGACGGTCTTGAAATCATGGTCGGCGGCGTGCGCCAACGCCTTTTACACTCCGACAACATGGGCACCGACAACCCCGACGACGATTTGTTAAGCATCCGCATCCCCATGGGTTCGCGCCATTTCTCCGACGATAACGAAGACTTCCGCGAACTGCGCGCAACCGGCGCCATCAACCCCGGCACGGTAGAATACAACGCCGCCACCTCGGTTTTAAGTTTCGTCACGCCCACGGGTCAAGACATCAAGGAAGGTTTCTACTTCCTTAAATCCGCCGACGTTTTGGGCAACGCCGCAGATTGGTACGTTTGGGTCAACCCCGACCACAGCCGCGGCATGATTTTGCAAGACCCCAACCCCGGTCTTATCGGCATCTCCGACCGCTCCGGTCTTATCTTGCCCGAAGGCATGATAACCCTTGATTACGTCTACTTCTCGTTCCGCACCGCAAGCGACAAGGAAACGGCAGAAATCCCCAGTTTCCAACCCGGACTTGACGACAAAGGAAACCCAATCCCCAACGTAGGAAGTAAATACATCGTGGACTTTGTGGAATGGCAATTTTGGCCGTTCGACTTTTCGCAATCACACCTTGAAAACCCCAACTATCCGTTCTCGCCCGTAGGTTCCCAGCCCCGCGTCCTTTACGAAAACAAAGACAACTACTCGACGGTATGTATCACCCCACTTTGCCCACATATCAACACGGCAAACTGTGACAACCCACTCCACCCCAAAAACTCCAACCCTCGCACCGAGTTCTTCCCAATCAACCACCTGCCCGAACTCCCCGGAACCGCCCCCGGTCTTTACAAAATATCGCGCTATTACGACTTGCGTTGGCACGACGATAACGACGCGGCTTATAAACAACAAGTCAAAAACTACTTCTTTATCGTCGACCGTAACCGTGTCATCCCACTCGACGGTCGCCCATGGGAAAGTGACGTCAAAGTCCACTTCGAAGGCACAGGTGGCAAGACCGCAACCTACCGCAACTACTACGCCACAATTGAAACCAACGCAAACATGACATTGATGATGCCCGAATACATCACAAAATACGGCGCAACCAACGTCCTTGGCGTCGATAACTTCGAAGGTCCAATCACCAACAAAACCGGACAAAAAGTCAAAACACCTACATCGCTTGTAAAAACGACCAACACGGAAATATTTAACGAAACCAAAAACGAAAACATCAACTTCACAAACAACGGCACCCAATACCAATCCAAGTCCATGAAATCCCTGCTTCTAAAAACCGACTACTTGTACGGGCGCGACCTTGACCGCAACGGCAATATAATGAACAGCCGTCAATACCGCGAAAACCGCGACTTCAATTTCACCAACGAACGCTACACATTTCCACTCGGACCAAACGGCAAAGCACTCGCAGGGCATTACAAAATGAACTTCCGCGACGGCAGTGGCGGTATAAATTGGTTGCCTTACGCGCAACACAACTTTGACGTCGACACCCAACGCACCAACCGAAGCGAAGTAAATATCCACAACCTTGGCGGCGACAGCATGAACGCAAGTTGGATTTTGAACGACGAAGAACTGCTCCCCAACATCACCTTGCCCGACATCCGTTACACACGTTTAAGCGAAAGTGACAACCTGCAATTCTACTTTGTCAACGACGAAGACGACTTCTTCGCCCCAATCGACGTCAACAGCATCGTCATCACAATCGGCAACGACACAACCAACATCGCCCCAATCGTCCCGCGCGACCCCGCCTATTGCGCCCAAGGTTGCAACACCATGCTGACCTGCCACTCATCCCACGGCACACGCGACCCATCGGGCTCTCGCGTCCTTTACACCTACACATTTACACCCGACCAAATCCGTCAAATCCTGCGCCTACCACAACGCCAATTCGTGCGCATAGAATTGTTCTCGGAAGCAACCGGACTTATCCGCTATGACCTTGAAGTCGACAACACCCCCCCACAATACAATTTAAGCAACATAATGCGCAACACCGACACCTTGGGCGACCGCGCATATACTTCGCCGTTCCAATTCAGCCCCAACTATATGGCGGACGGCACCCCAACACAAAAAGGCTATGTCTACTCAATCTCCAACAAGTACTCGTTTATTTACAGCATCTTCTCGACTTTCGGTCCGCAAGAAACCGACACCTACCGCATCGAATACCAAGAAGTCGACAGTGACCTCGTCGCACTTACCGGTGGCTTCCGACCCTTGCAAAACAACTCGAACTACCACAACAACGGGGGATTTGGGTATAACTTCCCGCCCGCAGACCCAAACACCAACCAAGACGCATGGTTCAGCAACCAAATCATGCCCAAACTCCAACCCGATGAAATGCGCTACTTCTTAATCCGTGAAACCGACCGTGCAGGCAACCGCCAAGAATACTACGTTCGTCTCCGTGGTGACCAATACCAAAACACCATAACCGTGCGCGGTCAAAAAGACGGAAGCCCACAAAGCAACTTCAACCTGTTATCGGGCTCGTCATACGAAAGCCTTAATGCCACCAAGCAATTCTTTGGAACAAACCTTACCTTGAACGACGTCACGGCTTTCTACTCGGCAAACCCAAGTTTCATATTTGAATACACAATCGGTCAATCCACTTCGGTCAACCCGTTCATCCGCCACCGCCACATCGAAAGCAACCCACCCGTCACGGTAAACGACTTTTATGACTATATCCAAAAAATGTTGCGCGCCGCGGAAAACAGCATCGTCAACGTAACCTATCGCGACGGCTTCGGTCCCATGTACCACAGAATTTCCCAAGTCGGCGCCAACACCCCATTACCAATTCTTACCGTAGCCCCCACCGGTCCACAAGACGCGCTTTCAATCTCGATTGACAACTTCGCAACTTTGAACAGCGCACTCCCCGGCAACAAATTCACATTGCGCATCTACCAAATTGTCAACGGGCGCGCCGACCGAAGCAACCCAACCACAATCGACTTGCCAAACGGCAGGGAAGAACAATTTCGCACCTTCGCAACAAATCGCGAATTGCTTGTCAATACAAACAACACAAATTACGTCAACGGACAATTCATCATCGAAGTCCGCGACAGTTACGGACGCGAAAAAATCGACGAATGGCACGGCATCGGTGGCGCAGTCCGCGACGTAAACTATAATTACAACAGCCGAAGCGTCCGAACCTCGATGTTTGTGCGCGGTGTCCGCTATGTCGGTCACGAAGACGGCGTCCGCATAACTTGGGACGACAACGCCTATGAATTGCACATTAACAACTTGCCGTTTGGCACAAGCATCGGCGAAGACGAAAACAACCGCAAAGACGACGACGTCCGCGCCCGCACCCGCGAAACCTTGGAACTTAATAATGTTGTGACCTATCGCGTAGGCACCCGAATTATCTCGCAACTTACAATCAAACCAAAAGAAGGCTTCAACGACATGTCCTCATGGGAAGTCCGTTTCCGCTTCCGTGCCTCCGAAGTCGACGCCGCGGTCGAGCAATGGAATTTCTACTACGTCCTGCCCGATTTAAGTTTCCGCAACATTAACGGCATGAACGTCGAAGCCGAAGTCGCATTGGGCGCGGTCAAAGGCATGGTCGAAGTCCGCCTTGACAAAAGCAACATGAAAATCGAAGGCGTGACAATCGGCTCTTGGGTAAACTACACACGCACTTGGTACGACAACGAAGGCATTGAAATGACTGAACCCACATCAATCAACCGCTTTACATCGTACTTCGTGTTGGACAAAGCCGGCTTCCACGTCATCACCGTAACAACCGACGTCGGCACAATCCGCGAATATCGCTTCGACGTTTCCGAAGTCGACAACTTGACGTTCAAAATCTACCACAAAGGTCGCCAATTGGAATCAAGCCCCGAATTCTTTGAATACGACAACATCAAATCAAGCGTCATAGACCCATTTGGCTTTGTCCAAACTTTCTGCGACCGCGGCGACACAAACTGCTTGCCGTCCTGCCCATACCGCAAACCCAACGACGCCCCAACCGCCGCCGAAAAACGCCGCATCCCCGTATTTTGGGTAAGTTCCGCATGGACAAACACCTCGGCATTGCGAATTGACACAACCAACTTTGACAACGGAATTTACAAAAGCGTCAACGGCGAAATCGAACTTGTGCCAAGCATGAACAACCGCCGCCGCCTTGTACACATCGAATCCGGCTCCAACAGCACCAACGCAAGTTGGCATTACTACTACCTTTACTCGGAAGACACAGGCAACCGTATGTACTTCGTTGTCGCCCAAACCGGCGTCATGACAACAAGCCGACTTCAACGCATCTCCCAAATCTCGTCCGACGACCAAAATACGTACAGGCTCTTCCGCTACATAGAAAACGGCTTTATCACGGTGGAATTAGAGCAACGAAGCCCAACACAACAAAACCAATCAATCATCACGCCCGCAATGACCAACCTGTATTACATCGACTACTTCCAAAACGGCATCTACGGCGGAAGATTATTCCACGGTCAACAACTTCGCATCCAAGAACACGACTATGGTAAAATCGACCTGTACATCTACGATTGGGCGCGCAACATGCAAACTTTCCAAGACAGCCCAACCGCCACGGTACAAGACTTCTTCACAATCTACAACCTTTCACAACCACCGCTTTTAATCAACGGCGAAACAATAGTCAACGAAATGGTTTATAACAACGAGTTAAAAATCGAGGTCCTCGCCATCGGCTCCAACGTCGGGCAAAGCAACTCGGCGTTCTACGTCTCCGCAATGAAAGTCTACCGCGACGGGGAATTGGTGCAAGACTACTCCGCAGGCTCAAAGCGCGACTTCGGCACAATGCGCTTCACGGATTCGGGCAGATATGTCATTGAAACCGAATACAACACGGGTACCGATGCCCGCCGCTCTGGCACAGGTCCAAACAACAGCATCGTGGTAAAAAGCCTTCACATAGTCCAACTTGTCAACCCCGAGCAACTTCTCGCCGCATGGACATTCAGCGGAGCAACCAACATCAACATCGTCGCCGTCCGCTACGGCTCGCAACGCATCGACATCTCGCGCAACTTCGGCATCATCGCGGACACCAATGGCAACGTCGCCCCCGTCCCAAACATGACACTCAACAGCAACAACGGTAACGGCGTCTATCACGTCACATTTGAAATCGACGCAAGCAACGTCCGCGAAAGTTTCCGCGTCACCCGCCAAATCCACATCTTGGCGCTAGGTCAAACCGACGCAAACCTTGTGTACGCAACCAAAGCCTTCGGTCGTCGCCACGGAGGCACGGTAAACATCATCTTTAACCCACAACAAATCTTCTGGGCTGCAAACGGAGCCGCGGAAATTACAATCCTGCAAGACGGAGCCGTAAAAGACGTATACGGCGTCACCGCGGGTCAAATCGCAATGAACGGCACAACATACATGGCTGACCGCGAAACCCCATGGAACATAGAAGACGACATCGAATTGGCGTTCTCCAACGGCGGGAAATACCAAATCATCGTCACCGCATCGGACGGCACAATAATCTTTGCGGACGGCTTCGCAATCCAAGGCGCCGCCAACTCCACAATGTACATGCTTGGCGTCATTGGAGGCATCATCCTTGTCGGCATAATCCTGCTTGCCTTGCGTATGCGTTCAAAAATGCGCGTAAAATAATTTCAAATCAAATCTTTATTACCGAACAAAAGTCAAAGAAATCGTCCAAAGCGTATTTTTCAAGTTCGCTTGACGCCTCGCGCAGATGCGTAATTATCGTCAACGACCCCTTGTCGTCGGTTTGCTTCGCCTGCATGAAAAAAGATTTCAAGTCTGCATGACACCCGTGATGCAACTGCGTCACCTCGACGTAGTTTTCAAACATGCTTGAATTATAAAGTTTGAATAACTTGTTCAAATTGTCCACAAACAAAATCACGTCCTCGCCGCCCGCACTGCTACGCTTCGCCGCAAGCAACGTAGACAGCGCCAACAAAACTTTCTTCTTCGCGGTAAGCGCCACGTCGGCAAGATAAACTTCCTTAATTCCGCCCGCCACCAAAAAGTCCACACAATCCAAACCTTGGTCAATCAAAAGCGCAATCTTGTGCGCGCCCGCAATCTGCCCACCATGCTTACCCACAAAGTCCACAAAATCGACCCCCTGCAAAATAACCCGACTGCCCAACTTGAACTCGACACCGCCCATCTTTTGCACCTTATGCGGGCGCACGGCTTTCGCGTCGTCAAAGCCCGTATGGTCCACCTTTGTAATCTTGCGCACGTCTTGACCGTCCGTCTTCGCCTCGACATAATCGCCGGTCTTCAAATCGTTATCCAAAACTTGCTTTATCGTAACGTAATAAGTTTTCATCGCTCCGGTAATCAACATCCCATGCCCGCGCGGAACAATGTGAATATAGCCACTTGTATTGACTAACTCCTGTTCTTCACACTTGTCGCGTACAACCCCGACGTCCAACTCGCCACCCGCATCCTCGGCATGCCACAACTCCAACATTTTCGAAATCCAATCAAACATTACAACCGCCCTAAAATATCTTCATACGTGCAATCAAGAATTTGACACAGTTTGATAAACCCTACAAGTGTCGGGCATGATTTACCCGTGATATAATCGGTTATCGTCGTCGGCGTTACGCCAAGTTCCCGCGCGATTTGTGTTTGCGTTTTGTTTGATGTCTTTACCATGACTTTAATATTCTCGGTTATTATTTGCTTTTTGTCCACACTTAATATTAGATTATATCCAATATGATACTTCTATTTTAGGTTAAATCTAATGTCAACAATCCGCACCAACTCCGCCCACCCATGTTAAACTGCAACATACCAAACAAAAGTGAACAAATCCAAACCTAATCTAGGTTTGTTCAAGTTTGTTCATTTTACCTCAAACCGCTTGCCAACTTCGTCCTGCAAGGCGACATCAATCCAAATGTCCACGCCCTCGGTAATTCCCTTGGTGTGCAAAAAATCCTTGACGGAATTGTACGCAAGCGCCGGCGAATTGTTCTCCTCGGACAAGTGCGCCAAAATGACTTGCGATACCCCCGTTTGCGCCAACCGATAAACCGCAAGCGCGCATGTAGGATTTGACAAATGCCCAAACGACCCCATGATTCGGCGCTTTAAAACAAGCGGATACTTGGTGTTACTTGTCAACCGACGCAAGCAATGATTGCATTCAATCATCACAATTTGCGCCCCCGACATCGCATCAATTATGCTTTCGTTAATCCGCCCAAAGTCGGTCGCCATCGCAATCTTGTGCGTGCCTTGCGTAAAAGTGTACCCGTAACAAAACTTGCTGTCATGCGGAACAGGGAAGTGCCGCACCGTAATGTCGCCGATTTTGAACTCGCCTTCAAAAGTGTAAATGCGGTCGCTTGGGATATGCGCAAAAATGTCCACCGTGTTAGTGTGAACGTGCAAATCCGCTTGATACTTCTTCATAAAGGAATCAAGCCCAATCACATGGTCGGTGTGCTCGTGCGTTACCAACACCGCGTCGATACTGCCCGCATCAATCCCCGCGGCGTCAAGTCGCTTCGACAACCGTGGCAAAGAAAGCCCGACGTCAATCAAAATTTGTGTCGTATCCGACGCGACATAAACGGCGTTACCGCCCGACCCGCTTGCAAGTGTCTGAATTCGCAACATTGTTGCATTGTACCACAAGTTCATGTACATTGGAAGCATGTCGCGCGCATTAATTTTGTTTTTTTGCATCATCGCCACGTCGTTCACGATGTCGCTTGTCGTGTCAATGTCGGGCGCCTCGGGATTTTGGTTGCTTGCGGGACTTTCGATTGCGCTGTATTTACTTTACCTTGGCATATTCTTCATCTTCCAAAAAAATGCCCTTGGTGACAAAAAATTACTTGTCGCGCGCCCCGACTTCAATTTCAAGCCCCGACCCACCAACGCCATCGTAATTGTGCTTGCGGCATTGTGTTGCTTGACGGCGTTCATACTTTTGCAATTCGCAAGCCTCGATTTCTTTTATTACATCAAACTGTTAAAAGAATCAAGCCCCTTCGTAATCCAAGGCGGTTTCGGTGGATACGTGATTTGCGTGCTTGCGATGTGCATAATGCCTGCAGTAATCGAAGAACTTTTGTTCCGCGGAGTAATCTTCAAATCACTGCTTGCACGTAAAGGTCAACACGCCCAAATCATCGCGGTATTGTTAAGCGCCTTGTTGTTCGCGGTATTCCACCTTAATCCCGCGCAACTTGTGTACCAATTTATCTTGGGCATAATTTTCGCGCTTATGTACTTGAAAACCGGCAATATCCTGTATCCCATGTTGGCGCATTTTATCAATAACTTTTTCGTCATCACGTATACATTTATTGCGGGCTCGGATTACATGCCTTATTCGTGGAGCGCCATGACAATTGTCACCGCAATCTTGTTGGCATTTGGCGGAGCGACGATTATAATGGGTCTTATCAAAGTTTTGAAAAAGGAGAGAAATGCAGACAAATAAAAGCAACAAAAATTTCATAGCCGTTTGCATTATCTACATTGTGGTGCTTTGTGGCTTCGTGGGCTTGCGTATAATCGCGGGTCTTGGTTGGTTCGACAAAATGGACGACCGCGCCGCAGACATACTTTTCAACGTCCTTGCACAAGTCGTTTTGATGTTCTTGGTTCCGGTCATCGGCATGTTGATATTAAAGCGTCGCCAAAAATCCGCCGAACCCGTAACGTTCTCGAACTATATGCAAGGCAACTTCCAACCCCCACAAGAACAAAGCATTATGAAATCATGGGGCTTTAACAAACCAAGCGGTCAAGTCATCGGTTGGGCACTGCTTCTTGCCGTGTTGATGTTCTTTTTTAACATCTTTGTGTCCAACTTTTTCAACAGCATTTTGGCGCTTTTGGGTCACCGTGGCGCGGCAATGGGTGGGGGAGACAGTTCCTTTTCCGGAGTAGGTGGTTTGTTCGTAATGCTTTTCTTGGGCGCAGTGTTGCCCGGGGTTTGTGAAGAAACTACTCACCGCGGACTTTTAATGCGAGGTTTTGCGTCGCGAGTTGGCATAATGCGCGCGGTAATGTTGTCAAGCATCATGTTCGGTTTCATGCACCTTAACATAGTACAATGTATCTATGCGTTTGTGCTTGGTTACTTGATGGCGTTGGCGGTCATGGCTACCCGAAGCATTTGGACCGCGGTTATCATCCACTTTTTCAACAATGCGCTTTCTACGTACCTTTCGTTCGCAAACGCTTACGATTGGTTCGGAGGCAACTTCTTCGTGTATTTCAGCAACTTCCTTGGCATAATCCCGTTCATGTACATCATCGCATTCGCCGGCGCGTACATCCTTATTATCCGTATCATCCACAAAATCGCACGCGACAATTTCGTAAAAGACGACATCGGGCGCGAACAACCCCGCAGACTTTTCCCAAGCAAGGGCATGGCGGCGGTGAATTATTACTTGACCGCGGGCGAGGTCAAAGAACGCACGCCATTAACGGCACTTGAAAAGACCTTGGTTTGCGGGATTTTGTTCCTTGGCGGGGTGGTGACATTAATGACACTTGTTTGGGGGTTTATGTGAGTATCGAACTTGCAATAATCCAAGCCCAAAAAGCGGCGAAACGTGGCGAAATCCCAATTGGCGCGGTGATTGTGCGAAGCGGCAAAGTAATTTCCAAGGCACACAACATGCGCGAAAAAAAACAAAACGCATTGTATCACGCGGAAGTTTTGGCGATTATGCGCGCGTGTAAGAAGTTAAAGTCTTGGAGGCTTGACGATTGCGAGATGTACGTAACGATAGAGCCTTGCCAAATGTGCATGGGTGCGATTACAAATGCGCGACTTAAAACCGTGTATTTTGGCGCGGGTACCAAATCAGACCTTAATTGGACGACAAATACCGTAGACTTGAAAAATCAAGATTGTGCAAAAATCATCAAAGATTTCTTTGCCACAAAAAGATAAACCTGATAAATTATTAATGTGAGCAGGTCACGAATAGTCATGATATGCATTGGGGGCGTCGTAGCCGTAGGCTTGGGATTGTTTTTTATGTTCTTGTTTGTCATCCCCGGCTTCAAGCCCGCAGGCATTACAGGCGTCGCGGTGAACAGCAAATACATGACTTACTTCGGCGACGAAATCGATTACATGTTTCGCCAACGCAACCTTATGATTGAAAGCGCCAACACGCAAATCAACATAAACGTCCGCAAGATTGGCTTTGAAGACGAATCACGCCTTGTGTTGTTCGAAAATGCGGCGGGGATTGCGTTTAACTCGGTGCACAGGACACAAGTCAACTTGACGGAAATCATCGGCGACGACGGTGTGCCATATACCAAAATCAGGTTAATCGAACCCAAAGGCGCGGTGTCACGTAAAGCCACCTTGTATGTCAATTTGACGCGCACGTTGGAAAATCTTCCATACAACATCACACTTAACACGGGTAACAGCAATGTCAAATTCGATTACGACCCAAGCGCCGAATACATGCGCATCGACAACCTTAATGTTTACGGTACAGGGCTTGTCACATTGCCTGCTCCGATTCGCGCAACGGCAAAGAATCCAACGCCTTTTGAAATGAGCGTCGGCAATTTGAACATCGATTCTTCGGGCGCGCGCGTAAATTGCCGTTCAACAATCACGGGAGTTGTAAGAATTAAAGGCATTACACGCAGTGTTGTTTTAGGCGACATCCAATCACCGGCAAGTGCAACAACATCGTTACAAGTAAGCGGGGTAAAGCACACCGTAACCGCCGCCAATATAAACAAAAACGTTGTTTGGGGTGCGACTTCGGGCTCGTTAAAAACGGGCGACATCTTTGGTAACTTGGACGTACAGTCCGAAAACGTGTCGTTGAATGTGCGCTCTACAAACCACTTAAACCTTAAATCCGAACGCGGAAGCATCCGCGTCAACAGGATTGCCACGACTTCGCTTACAAACACGATAGTTATGGAAAAAGGAAGCCTTACCTTGGGAAGTCGTGGAACAAGTAACAGCATACCGATGGGTGTTTACGGCAACGTCGACATCCAAAAGCCTTACGGGGGCATGACGGTGAATTTCGCGGATGCCGCCCATGCGACCGGCACAACCAAGATTCGCGCGATTGATGGCAACGTGGTTGTTTACAGGGCTCGCGGAGCCGTGGATATTCTTATCGCAAGTTCAGGCAACGCAAACGTGACGGCAAGTTTCGCAGGCACAACGTGGTCAAGCGGAGCCGTGCCTGATTTATTCCCTTCAACAAGCCGCATTATCGTGGAGGGCAGTCGCAACCAAAGTTCGGGTGGCAAGGTCACCGTCGGGTTCTTTGCGGGTGTTGGCGCAAGCATGCACTTCCGCGGAACAAGCCACATAACGGGCAATCTTGTGCCGACAAGCAACGACCTTGAACCGCGAAACTGTCGCAACGCCGACCACAAAACCGCAAGCCGACCCAATAATATCTTGGAAGATTGGCAATGCAACGGGGACTGCGGACAATACCTTTACCCCGTACGTCTGGGCGGAGCATTGCTTCACGTCAAGACCCAAAACACCGTGACGGTAAGAAGTTTCTAAAAACGCCCCTAATCGTTTGGCGATTTAAATAATATAAGTTAAAATATTACATACTAGGTATGGGGAACTAATGAGAAAACGGCTGTTCATCATCGTGCTAATGGCTGTTCTTGCGGCAGGTGTCGTGGGAAGTATTTTCTTGTGGGTTCGCACCGACGGAGCCCCATATGCAAATTCGACTTTGCAACTTGACCGCGAGCGCGTAAATATCAAAATGAACGTTGAAGAAAAGTTACGCACGGGTCGGGATTATACAACCAATGTTGTTGTGACCGCGAACAAAATGCCAGACGGCATCTCCACCGAAGTCTTTGTCCGCAGTGAACACGAAAACGTTGCGACCGCCGAAGTCGTTGCACATAAAGGCAAAAATTCTACCGTTCGAATTACCGCGGTCAATGGGGGCGAAACCCGAATTGCGGTCTTGTCATCGGGCGGTCAAATCGAAACATACATCGGGGTAAAAATTGTCGTACCTGCGCGCGATATGCAAGTCAATGTGGACTCGCGCTTTGCCGTCATGAAAGACACTGCGGGCGTTTCGACTTTGGAAATCGACCCGAACGACTTTGATTTCTCCGCCGTCACAGGGCGCGAACCCTTTAACAATACATTTACAGTCAACGAGCACGACATCGAATACGCTTTGGCAAGTCCGTCAAATTTTTTCAGAATCCGTGGGAACAACCTTGAAGTCGAACGTAACGCGCCCACCGGCAAAGTCGAACTGCTTGCGCGATTGAAAGATTCACCCAATATGCAATCTTTGCCTTTTGATGTTTGGGTTTTCGACCAAATGTCGGATGTGGCGTTAAGGACGAACAACCGAATCGTGCAACCCGACGTAAATGGTCGCACTTGGGCAAGCATGGTTTTAAACGAACACAATCCCTCTGCACCAAAAAATTACAACAGTTGGATTGATTACTCTATGCAAATCGACAACTTGCATATGGGCGCAGACTACGGTCACGGCACCAATTACGGTTACAAGATTTCCAACGCCTATACGCGCTTTGTGGACGTGCCTGCAACAAATGGCACGGATTTTACTTTAAAGGCGAACGGTGTCACGGATTCCGAACGCAGGACTTTTGTCGAAGTCATCGTTTTCCCAATTGTGCGACTTGATGCCGTGCGAACATTGCGCTTTGACGGGGCAAATCACCGCCACGTTCAACGCAGGCGCGAAATCGACATCGAAGTCGTCAACGTTTTCAAATCCGACAACAAGTTGTTTGTTGAAGGCGACACAAACGCCACGACCAACGGCTTGACTTTGTTGTTTGCGCCCAACACCGAAGCAAACCGTAAAGAGTTCCGCCTTAAATTTGACCGCGAAAAGGAAAGACCGGTAAATAACACAGACCGAACACGCAACCCCAACACGCCATTTAACCTTAACGCAAACGTGACTTTTGAAATCGGGGGGTTGCCCGATACAGACCACGTTTTATACGGTCGAAATATTACCGAGTTATTCCACTTGTATTTTAACAACGGCACGCGTTGGGTCCAAATTACACAAGCCATGTTGGACGCCAACGGCATCCCGTATTATCACGACTTGCAAATGATTTTGCGTGACGACAGCATCGTTGACGACGTTTGGGGCATAAGTCCCGAAACCGGCAAAGTCAACCTTGGACAATATTTGCTTGGGTTGGATTTTTCGGTCGTGCAATTGCAACTTATCGTCAAAAGCGTTGACCAAAGAAGTTGGATTACAAATCACGAAAGTATTATGTTCCCAATCGCCGAGATTAACATCACGCTTTTCCGCGCAATCACAGATTTGCGTATCTTGAACGACAAGGGCGAAAAGACAAGCGTCGAATACAAAAACGCCAACGGGGAAGTTTACGCCCGCACCGGCAAGTTGTATCCCGTTATCGAGGGCTTTATCAACAACGGGGCATACATATTTGACATCGACGTAGACGCGCACATGGGAACTTTGACCGAGCGCGAAAAAACCAACGGCTTCGCTCCAAGGTGGGCGGCGGGCGCAATGTGCGTAGACAGCGAGCACGCAAACCAAGGCAACCACAGCCACCTGTTTGAATTAAGCGCGCCAATTACCGACCCAAATTCGTTAAACCCAAAGGTAGTTCGTTACAGCCTTAAAATCCTTGACCACGCGCACTTTCTTGCCGAAGATTACTTCCCGCAAAATTATATCTTGCGCTTTTCGCACGTAAGCGGAATATCCATTGATTTGACAATCGACCCAATGCGTTTGGTTGACGAAATGGAACCGATGGAAATTGCTTCGTTGGAAGGCGGTCTTGTGTACACCGAGGGTCTTCGTTACAGCGCATACGGTTACAAAGACGTAAGTGACGGCTTGCCCGCGGTCAACAGCCACTTTACAACCGCCGCGGTTCGTATCGGGCGCAATGCCACCGAAGGGTCTTATGCAATGTCGGTTACACCAATTGCCAACAGCGCAAGCATTTGGATTACAATTGAAGACATCATAGGCGATACCGCGGGCGTAGTGTTAAGCACCGACCGCAAAAGTTTCAGCGCCCAAGCGGAAGGCGAATACACAATCTTTTACAAACTTAACGCGCAAAACGACGGCGTGTTGGGTATGAATTACCGTAATGTCGATTTAAGTTTGAAACTTTACGAAATGACATTGTATATTATCAACCCGCTTATCGGCGTGGTGTTCAGTGATAACTATGTCGATTTGAAATCCCGCGATTCGCTTTATTCGTCTTCGCCCAACTATTGGAACCCCGCAAGTTACGTAGACTTGACCTTGTCGTTCGTTTACTTCCGTCCAAGAACCACAGAAATGCACCCTTCTATGAACCTTGACATCGCGTTTGCAAGCACCGAAGCCACAATGTACGACCTTGCGACGCGCGACCCACTTGACCCAACCAAAACATTGAACAGCCCGACAAATCCGAACCGCGACAGGTTCCAATTGGAAATTGAAGAAAAAGATACCAAAGTATCCTCCGCGACATATCAAGTCCGCGGTCGAAGCGAAACCGTGGGATATGTACCGCTTACCTTTACCGTGACGCACAGCATCGACGGGCTTTTCGCGCTTTCGCCACGCGTGCTTGAATTTATGGTAAGCGTTGAAGAAGCAATCGCCGTCAAAAGTATCGACCTTTTTGGTATCGAACATTCTCCAAACCCGAGCACAAACAGCGTGCTTAACATCGACGCACGAAATACCGAAGAGGGTATCTCGGGGCGTTACAACCTGGCACCACGTGCAAACCCAACATTTGCATATGACCGTCGCTTTGGTTACACCTTTGTTGTAACCGGAGACGGAAGCCAAGACGTCACAATCGAACGAGTATACGAACGCCAAAGAAAATATTCGACAGATTCAAATGTCTATAATGACGTGCTTTGTAAATGCCTTGACGCAGACGAAGACGGCGTTCGCGACGACCCCGACGCAACTTGTGACGCATGCTATATCGTTTACGTCCGCAAGCCCTGCGTTTGCGGTATCGCGGGTTGCAGTAACGGGCTTTTGGTTTCGGTCACAAGCACGGGCGTTTTGCAAACCGGCATACACGAGACCGCGATGTCCGAGTTGCAAATCGTTCTTTACGTCTTCACTTTTGACAGCGTTCGCAACGGCAACTCTCCACACTCTGCAACCCCATACTTTGACGGCGTAAACTGCCGCCCCGTAACCGTTACAATCTTTGACAACACAAACACATTTATCATTTCAAAAACCCAAGACTTCCTTAACGCATTTTACCACCCCAACGGCGGTTACGACGGCGAAGGGCGCGCGATTTACCACAGGTGTACAGCCGACCGCGTGGGTTGCAGGATTATATCCGGCGCTTGCACATATGGTCCAATCATTCAAGGTCGAGACTTTGAAGACCCAAAAGAAAACCAAGGCGGGTACTATCGCATTACCAACGATATTGACTTGACGGGGTATTTGTTGACGCCTATTCGTAACTTTAACGGCATCTTGTCGGGCATAAGTTTGTCGGCTTTGGGCGCAGGCTTTGGTGTAAATCAAACGCAATTTGCGTTGCGCAACTTTTCAATGGTTGAAGACAACGAATACGTCAACAGGTTCGACAATAACAACACAACCCTTAACAACATAAGCACTGCGTTTGTCGAAGACCTTGCGGGCGTAAAGACCTATAACTATGGCATGTTCCATAACTTGCGCGGTACCGTTATGGCGTTGACGTTCAGCGGGGCAGAAGTCGAAATGCGCCGTAGCCCAGCAGGTGTCGCCACAAATTCCACAATCAACATTGGTGTAGTCGCGTCGATTGTCGACGGTGGTATAATTCGCGACGTAACGGTAGAATTGACACGCAGAAACGGCGGTCGCTATGTACACCAAGTCGCGTGCGCCGTAAACTTTGGTACAATTGCCGCGATTAACGAAGGCACGATTCGCGAAGTCAACCGTCTTTATGCGACGGGTATCATGACGATTGATGTCGCGGGCGTTCAAAGCACGGGCTTTGCAATCAACGTCGGTGGCTTGGTAGGTGTTAACTTTGGCACGCTTACAAACGACACGGCAAACGGCGCAAACAAAATCTTCGAAGGCGACATCGCGATTACAAGCGATGTTATTTTGGCAATTCTTGGAAACACGGCGCAAGACGGCTATGCAAAAACCATGGACCGCAATATGGGCGGTATCGCAGGGCGCAACGACGGAGTAATTAACAACCTTTCCACGACAAGCGTTTTGTACAACACATTGCGCGGTAACACCGGCGGTATAGTTGGCTTGAACACATACAACGTGGAAAGCAGTTACACAAACAGCAACATCTATTCTCGTGGCGTAATTGGCGGTATCGTCGGCTTGAATCTTTCGGGCACGGTGCAAACTTGTTATTACGACTTCTTTATCAACAAAAGAATTGAAGAAGGTATCAACCAACTCCGCGGTCGCGGGGGATTGTATCCAAAGGTAAGAGGTAAAGAAGTTTACGCAGGTATCATTGTTGAAGGCGACTTGGGCGGAAATTTAAGTATCAACTTGTTGGATGTCGCGGCACAAGGTGACCGTTACCCAACAATTGTCGGCGGTATTGCGGGCGTAAATCGTGAGAGTGCGAAACTGTTATCTTGTTACGCAACGTCGGCGTTTATCGACCATTATCCTTTGATTGGAAACCCCGCGGGTACGCAAGCCACGGCTCCGTATCGCGTCGTTGATTACGTCTTGGATTATTCTTACGAAGGCGACATCTATATCCATAACGCGAAAAACGTCGTCGTAGGCGGTATGATTGGACAACAATACAGCGACACACGTGCAAGCAGAAATCACTTGAACATCCGCGACACGTTCTCGCAACTTATCGTCGCGGTGTCGGACGGTGTCAAACTTAACCACCGTGCGGGCGGTATTCAAGGTAACTTCTTTGCAACAACAGATTCGACATATCTTACCCCCGAAGTCGACTTTGGCAACCAATTCGGCGACGGCAACGGTCCAATTTATTACAACGGTACTCCAATTGGTGAAATTCTTGTCGGCGGCGGTATTGGTTTCATCCGACCAAATAACGATTGGGTGAACCTTGATCTTTATACCGACTATGATGGTAACAGCAATCTCACTTCGGTTTATCCGGGCTCGCATTGGAGTATGCTTTTTGTTTTCCCCGATCGCACCGACAACACCAAACCCGTACAATATTGGGTTCCTGCGACGGCGCGTTGCGGTTTGTTCATGACGATTTGCGACCGCCCCGGTTGTACACATACACCTACGACTTTGTGTAACACGATTAACCAAGGTCACATAAGCGGTAACGTCGGGACAGGTTACCTTACCGATATGGTCGTGCGTATCGCGGGTGATTTGAACCAACTTCGCGACAGGGATTACTTTAAAAACATCACCAAGCCACAACGTATCAACTTCTTGTTCCGCGAAGTCGACGACACCGCATCGGGCATCACGTACCTTACAAACGCAAGCGCAACCACGCTTGGACTTAACATGACGGTAAACGAAGCCACAAAACCGACGGGCACCGTGCAAACCGTAAACGGAGTTGATTACTTTTGGGAGCATATCCCCGGTAACCCACACGCATTGCCTACGCCGATTGCGGACAGCGGGCGTTGGTCGACGTACGAAAAATTACCCGAGCAATTGTCCTTTACCACGACAAGCCGTAACGTTTACGTCGACGGACAAAGAACAATAATGAACAAGGGCTATCGAAGCATTTACACCAACAATGGCTTCCTTGGCAACAACCAAGGTGGCATAAACTATGTCGTGCCTGCGAAAGAAAACAAAGGCAACTACTTCCACGCGGTTTTGGAAGACCGATACAAAGGCAACCCTCCACAAGGCTTTACCGAAGGGCAATTCATCGGCTATAACAACGACAAGGGCAAAAACTTTATGCCGTCTGCTGCGTTATTTTACACGCAAGGTCAACTTATAAGCGGTCGTTACGAAGTCGCCAACAGGTACTATTTGGAAGACATTTTCCAAGATAATATCGTGGTCACGGAAAGTATGGCAAACATGTACCGCGTTGTGCACGTTATTCCAAACAATGCGTCCGGTCGCGTTCAATACAGTTTACGTAATGCCGCGGGCGTAGCAAACATCGGTATCGACAGTTCGCGCGGTTACCCCGCATGGTATATCCAAGTTTTGGGCGAGGGAAGTTTCGAACTTCAAGCCCGTTCGACCCGTGCGGTCCACCCCGAAGACATGGCGATTGGTTTCGTGCGCTTTGATGTAGTGCGCGGTATCACTACACAAACGGTTACAACTACCGAAGGTTTCGGGCGCGTAGGCTTTGAATCCTTGATTGCGGGTCAAGCCTGCAAGACCTTTGCATGCGGAAGCAACTGCACGAAAAACCACAAGCGCGACTTCGCGGTACGCAAAAACACCCGCATGTGGGTAAATCCTTATACCGACGACGCAACAATCGGTAACAACGGTTGGGTAATCCAAGAACAACGCAAGAACTATTACGAAGATGGCACCGATTACACTTTGCCACTTTGGGACATCACAAAAAGCCGTGGAGCCCGCGAAACACGTTACGGCAAACCGTGTGCCGAGCATCACATCTTTAACCCAAATTGCCACAACCACATTGACGAAGACACCGGAGCAATTACAAAAATCGGTTGCACGGGCGTCGAAAGCGGGATTAAGAAAATCGAGTACTCGTTCATGCCTTACATCACGCGCACTGCCACCGTTGAATTCAGCCTGTACACCGAAATCGCGATTAAACCAATCGGCACAACCGACGTCATGCGCATTGAATGGAATGACGTTTGGTATACTCCATGCGAAACACACACAGACAAAGACGAAAATTGCCAAGACTGTCTTGACTATGCTTCGCGCATACAAACTTTGCCTTACACCTATGAAGCCACCGAGTTGGCAATCGATCTTACCGCGCATTTCCACGGCGGTGCAACCGAACTTACCTTGGAACAAGGGCAAGTCAAAATCGACGCGACATCTTCCGCGGTATTCACGGGCGCGGTTGTAACCGACGAGACTTTCCCAGACAACTCGACGCTTAACAGTTTGTTGACGTTCTCATACTCTTACGCCAATGTGGGAGTTTCATCGGAAAAACAAACGTTCCCATTGTTTAACTCTAACGGCACGCGTCAAGCCAACCCAAATAACTTCCGTGAACAACTTATTGGCGACAAATACGAATGGCGCACAAACGTCAAAGGCGAAAGCGGACGCGACGACATGTGGAATTTGGAATTCGCGTTGCAAATGAAACTTGACGACACGTACCGCGAACTTGGATTGAAAAGATACGAATACACAATAACCCTTAATGTTGTGCCAAAGGAATACAAATGGGCAAATATCGGAAGCGACATGCGATTTGACGCACCGTTGGCGGAAGGCTTCTTTGGCGAGCTCACCGTTTCGCAAGGTCAATCGCTTAACGACATATTAAAGGCTTTCGACGAACACCCCGACGGTCCAATCCGTTACAACACAAAACGCCTTTCAAAATCCACGCCGATACAAGTCTATCCACAAGAAGCCCAAGCGGTAAACTTCCAACACTTCTCGGAAACTTCAAGCGTTGTCAACACCGCGGCATTGAACACGGAAACCTTTATTGTTGATGTAGACGCGCAATTCCAAAACTTCAACCTTTATTCAAATACCACAAGTGGTGGCTTCTTGCGCATCGCGGTAAGCCCTGCGCCCGCGACAATCCGCAACGTGTATTTGAAATCCGACACGCGCTATACCGACAACGGCGAACCGATTTACATAAGGTTCAGGCAACTTCTGCACATCGGCGGTAACCGATACGTGAGATCGG
>Ga0209755_10003188_pt1 | contig 20952 bp, 12 predicted proteins | sample TergutCo191P1_FD_187301 | JGI IMG/M metagenome (GOLD analysis project Ga0209755, IMG submission 187301) | Cornitermes sp. P1 segment gut microbial communities from Petit-Saut dam, French Guiana - Co191P1 (SPAdes) (version 2) | ecosystem: Host-associated > Arthropoda: Insects > Digestive system...
GCTGAAGCTGATGGCCGGCCCCGCCGCCGTCCTGTTGACGGGCAGGAACACGGGAAAGTCCTCCCTGCCGGGCCTTCTTGTGCGAAGCTCAAGCGGCACGTGGTTTCCGGCAAGGCCCCCGACTGCGGCCTGCTCCCTCGGAACGTATCCCAAAAGGTTTACCGTGGCCTCGAAGCTGCCTGCGGGCCTCGTTCCCACGATTTCCCCGTCCTCTTCGATTTCCGTCTCCTCGGCGTTTACGGCGACCGGCCGCCACCGATCCTCGGGGCCGAGGCGGTATTCGACCGCGACGCCCGGAGCCCAGCCCCGGACGTGGCCGCCAATCGTGATTGAGGCTCCGGCCCAGGGCTGCGTTCCCGGCCCCGTAGTCCAATAGCCGGGCCGGCCTTCGATGGTTATGGGGGACGCGGCGGGCATGGCGAAGCCCTCGGGCGGAGCTTCCCTGTCCACGCGCATGTTAAGGGTAGGCCCTTCCAGCCCGTTCTCGTCGATGGCCCTCAGCACCAGGTTGTTCCTTCCCTGCGGAATCAGATGCGGGTCTATGCGGAAGCCTGGCTGCGCCATTACAAGCTCGCCGTCCCTGCCCTGCCAGCCCGACTCCAGGCGGACGGCAAAGGGGAAAAAGCCCTGGGCGATTTGCCCGTAGATGGGCTGGTCGTAAGCAAGCACAAGGTTTCTGCCGGAAAGCCCGGGGTAGTCTATGGCGATTACCGGGGCCCTTGCCGGGCGGCGGTCCCTAAGCTGCACGGTTCTGCGGGCCACGTTTCCGGTGCGGTCCACCGCCGTGATGCGCAGGTTGCCGGACCTTCCCTCCACGGGGACCACAATCGTCCAGAAGGGATCGCCCGGGCGCACCCTGGGGATGTCCACCCTTTGCCCTTCCCATTCGTAGAAAAGCTCCTCGATGCCGGTCTGGCTTACCACGCGGCCGGAAACCTGCACCATGCCGAACGCATCCTCCTCAGGGCCGGGCGAAAGGATTTCAAGCACGGGCGGAACGTTGTTCACGAAAAACAGAACCGGCTCGGTCACGGAGCTGCCCGTTTCGTTTACGGCCCTTATAAAGTACACGAGCGGCCCGTCCTCGTGCCGCCTTGTGTCGATGTTGAAGCGGAACTCCCTTGTGGGATCCCTCCGCCGGCCGGAGTGCCCAAGCGGGGAAAACGCCTCGCCGTCGCGGCTCAGGTACAGCGAGGCGATTCCGTTCACGTCGGTGACGGTTCCCTGCACCCTTACCCTGCCGGAAACGAAGTCGCCTATGTCGTGGCTCGTAAGCACGATGGCCGGGGGGCCGCTGTCCACTATGAAGTCTATTCTCGAAACCGGCCCCTCAAGGCCGTCCATGTCCTCCACCTTGGCGAAGATGCTGTGGCCGCCGTCCGGAAGCCCGCCGGCGGGAATGTTGAGGTGCCAAAACCCCTCGCCCTCCACCGGGAAAAACTCGCCGTCGTTTATCCTTGCAAGTATCCGCCTTACGCCGTAGAACGCGTTGGTAACGCCCACCACGTTGATCTCGCCGCGTATCACCTGGCCCGGCGCCGGGTAGACGATGCGCGTTCCGGGAAGGTTCGCCATGGGATCCACCCTGAGGTTGAAGGGGCCGGAAACGCCCACGTTGCCCGCCGAGTCCTGCGCGTTGATTATTATGTTCCAGGTTCCGGGCCGCAGCTCGCGCACGTCGAAGCCTGTCTCCCAGATGTCCACGCCCTCGGCCTCGTGGGTCACGATTTCCCTGCCGCCGCCCGCCTGTGCGTAAAACGCTGCGCAAAGGCCGAACACGGCGGCGAGAATCGGGCGCAAAAGCGCAGAGGGCCGGAGGGCTTTCCAACGCCGGGAGAGCCCGAAAAACGGGCCCCCTTTTTCAGTAAGCATGGACGACCTCCGTTCCCTGCCATATATACGAGCTTCGCAGCCACGCCCTTTGGGACTGCCACGAAACGGTGTTGTAAGGAACGCCGGAAGGATGCGCCGGTATCCATTCGAATTCGTTCGCTATGCGCGTCTGGGTTCTTGCGCTTGCAAGCCAGTGCTCGGTGTACACGAGCCTTCTTAGCCGCCGCTCGCTGCCGTGCGGTCTTGCCCAAAGCATGTCGGCCTGCAGCCCGAAGCTGTGCCAGTCCGGCGGCTCGGGGAAGGTGGTGGCGTCCAGAAGGCCGGCGCTGTGCCGGCTGTGGTGGGCGAACGCCCTCGCCTGGCTCAGGGGCGCGTAAAGAAACGCGTCGTCGTCGCGGAAAAGCAGGGGCCAGGTCTGTATCCACGCAAACGAAAAGGCCCCGCTTTGGAACGGATAGTTCTGCACGAGGGACGCGCCTGTTGCCCGCCAAAGCTCCTCGCCCGGGGAGAAGACGCCCGGGCTTTCCTGCAAAAGCTGGCTCGTCCACGCCTGCACCGCCCTTGGGTCGTTGCCGGCAAGAAGAAGGCTGCCGCGCTCGCCGGAGCTGTTCAGGAAGGCGCGGCCCGGCTCGGGAATGTAGTGGCGGCGGAACACCATCCACGGATCCAGGGCAAGAAGCTGCCACCCCCGGAACGTTCTTGTTCGGTTAAGGTTTGGGTACATCACAAGGGGGGTGCCGGGAACCGGCTCGCCCTGCGGCCCGTTCATGCTTACCACGAAGCCGAACCTGCCTTCCGGAAACTCCGAGCCGGCCGCGCGGGCGCGAACCTCGAAGCGGGCAAACGGCGGGCTTTCCTCGGACAGAACCCTGTGCCACGCGGCGGTAATGCCTTCGTCCACGTACCACAAAACCCTGGGGCGGGCAAGGAAAAGGACAAGCCCCACAAGAAGGAGCGCGCCCAAGGCGATTCCGCCGAAGCGCAGAACACGGACGCGGTTTTCCCCGGCAAGGTTATTAAAAAGAAATTTGACGGGCGGCAGGCTTCGGCCGCTGCCCCGGCCGTTGCCGTTGCCCCGGCCGCTGCCGCGTCCGCCGTTGCCGGGCTTTCCTTTTTGGGATGGCGAGGCTCCCGAACCGGCGACCGAAGGCCGTTTTTCGGAGGAACGTTTACCCATATAGTCTCCTTACTCCAATTTTCGACTGGCGCTATCGCCGTGTCAAGAACGCCGGCGGCGGCAATACCTCGGCGGAGGGCGTTTCAAAACACCTTGCTTTGAAACCGGCATCATATTTTGGACTGCCGGGGCGCTGCCGCGTCCCGACATCCGCTACCATAACAACACAGCTCGGGGTTTGTTATGGCCGTTTCCCGTAAACCTTAATTGTCGCACAAACTCGGCCGGCGTTCAAGCCCGGGATTCCTAAAATTCCCCGTGCCGCCTCAGAAACCCCTCCGGGTCCAGTATGGCGAAGTAGGCCTGCTTCGCGCTTAGGTCGCGGTTGAAGGGAAGCGGGAACCTGTCCGCGCGCCAGCTTGTCGCGTCGTCCAGGCCCCAAAGGGTAACGCGCTCTATAACGTCGCTGTGCGCCCTGAAGATCGTGAACAGCCTGGCGAAAAGCAGGGCCTGCATCAGCTCCGAGCTTTCGCCAAGGCGCGGCAGGCCCCCGGCGTGGTCCACCGTTATGTCGAGCTCGGTTATGCTGATCTTCACGCCAAGCTCGGCAAAGCGCCGGATCGAGTCCTCCACCTGCCCGGGGGGGGTGCCAAGGCTGTAATGGCCCTGCATGCCTATGCCGTGTATCGGAACCCCGCGCCCGCGCAGCTCGCGCACCATGTGGAACACGGCCTCGCGCTTGCCGGGCTGGTTAAGGTTGTAGTCGTTGTAGTAAAGGATCGCGTCCGGGTCGGCGGCGTGGGCGGCCCTGAATGCGATTTCTATATACTCGTAGCCGATTGCGTCCAGCCACGGGGTTCTTCGCAGGTTGGCGCGCCAGTCGGCCGGGTCGCCCGAAACGGAGCTTGGAAACGCCTCGTTTACCACGTCCCAGGAATGGACGCGGCCCCTGTACCTGCCCACCACTTCCGTAACGTGGTTCACGAGGTTTTCTATTGCCCGTTCCCTGGATATGCCGGGCGGGTTCATCCACTCCGGTGACTGGTTGTGCCAGACCAGGGTGTGCCCTATCATGGCCATGCCGTTGTCAAGCGCGGTCCGGACCATGCCGTCCGCCGTTTCGAACCTGAAAACGCCGGGCCTCGGCTGGAGGTACGCCGGTTTCATGTCGTTGCCGGCGGTGAGCGCGTTGAAGTGCCGCCTTACGAACTCAAGCCTTGGGCCGCGAAGGTCCCTTGGAACCACGGCAACGCCAAACATAAAGTAGCCGGCATGGGCCTCGTGCAGCGAGGGAAGATCCTCGATTGCGTATTCCGTTGCGACGTGCCTGAAGACGGCGTCGTCTATATAGAAATCCGCCTTCGCGCCCTCGTCGTCGGTTTCGATGTATACGCTTGCCGAGTCGAAACCGTAAAAGTGCCTGGAACCGGAAACCAGCGTCCAGACCCCGGGCCGCGCGGTTACGGAGGCGAGCGGGCCGTAGAAGTGCCGCCAGACCGTATGCCCGTCAAGGACAAACTCGGCGGAAAGCCTGAAGTTTACCGGCCCCGAGTTTTCCGCCGGCATTACCCAAAGCGAAAACTCGTGTTCGTCGAAGGGCACGGCCTTGCGCGAAACGTCCAGGGAAATCCCGTTCCAGGAGCTCTCGCGCCCGGTCACCAAAAGCGAGTGGTTCCCCGTTCTGGAAACTCCCCTCGCCCGCTCGACCCTTGCGTTTCCCGCGCTTCTGGCCGCAAAGCCGTAGTATCCGGTTTCGAAGGACGCGGCCCACGGTTCAGCCCCGTCGCCGGCCCTCGCCGAGGAAGCCGCGCAGGACGTGAAGGCCGTGCCGAGCAGGGCAAGCGCGATTGCGATCGCATGCGTGTTTTTCATTTTGTCTCCTCCTTTTCCAGTGTCCGTTGGAAAGCCTAAACCTTAAACTGGGAAATAGCCTCCACCAAAACGGAGATGTTCTGCCGGTTCCTTCCGGAAAGCTCGTTAACGTTGTTTACCGCCTTGTTGACATCGTTTGCGCCCGATGCCATTTCGTTCATGCCGTCGGTTATTTCCTGCGTCACCCGCGCCAGGTTTTTACCCTCCTTGATGACGCTCTTGCTTCCACCAAGCATCTCTTGCGATCCGCCTTTTACCTGCCTGGTTATCTCGCTTACCTGCCCCGAGGCCTGCAAAATCTGCCTGCTTCCGTGGCTCTGCTCGTCCATGGCGTTGCGGATGACCTCCTCCTGCTCGGCTACCGTCCTTACGCCGTTGTCGATGGCCTCGAATTTGTTAAGAACATTGTCGGTGGCCCAAGTGATGTTTTCGATGGAGTCCCTTATCTTTTTCAGGACCGCGGAAATGGTTTTCGACTGTTGCCCTGAAGATTCCGCCAGTTTGCGTATCTCCTCGGCGACTACCGCAAAACCCCTGCCGGCCTCGCCCGCATGGGCGGCCTCTATCGCGGCGTTCATCGAAAGCAGGTTCGTCTGGCTCGAGATGCTTTTCATCACGGTATTTATTTCCAAAAGACCCTCGGACTCCTTGGCAATCTCCTGAATGTCCGCCGCCACTTCCTGCAGGCTGGACTTGCCGGTCTCCGACGATTTCTTCAGGGCCACCATGTTCTCGGAATTTTTGGCCAGGGTTACCGTAACGGAATGAATGTTGGCCAGCATTTGCTCTATGGCGGACGACGTTTCGGCCACGGCGTCGGTCTGGCGATCCACATGGCCGCTTAACCTGTCGATGTTGACGGTTATCTGCTCCATCGTCGTGTTTGTCTCGGTGACGCTGGCCCCCTGATCGCCGATTTTGCTCTTGGTGCTCTGAATGTTGGCGAAAATCTGGTTCATGGCCGAGGCGGTATGGGCCATGTTGTCGGCGAGATTGCCGCCTATGTCGGCCAGCGTGTCCGCCTGTTTTTTTATCACGGCAATCATGCTCCTAATCTTCCCTATTGTCATGTTGAAGTAGCGGGAAAGTTCGGTGATTTCGTCGCGGCCGTGTTCCGGAAGAATCTTCGTCAGATCGCCGTCGCCCTCGGATATGTCCCTAAGGTTGTTGACGACGCGCGCAATCGGCCTGGTTACCGATCTTGCCAGCAAAAGCATCACCGTCACCGTGATTAGAAACACCGCCAGGATTATGACAAGAGCTATCCACTGCATCGTCCTTACCGGCGCCAGCGCCTCCCCCATCGGGTACGCCAGCACGTACGACCACGGCGTGCCGGAGTTCGCTACCCTTATGGGAATAGCCAAAACCTGCAGGGTGTCCTGTATGCCGGGATTGAAAATCGTCCAACTGAAAGACTGCCCTCTTTCTATGGCCAAAACCACGTCCTCAAGCTGCTCGCCGGCCATTGGCCGCTCGGTTTCGCGCATGTCCCCGCCCGGACGGCCGGGAATAAAGTGAGCAGCGATTATACCGCTGTTGCTGAACACGGCGGCCATCGACCCAGGGAAAGGCAGATTTGCGCGGGCAACCTCCTGAATCTGAGTCATGGAAACGTCCAGGCCCACCGTGCCCCTGAACTGTCCGCCCACGGTTATGGGCATGGATATGGTGGAAACCAACACGTCCTCGTTGCCTACCCTGACAAAACGGGGGCAAAAAAGGGTGCCACGGGTCGCGGGCATACCCACGAATTCCGTCCTAACCGTCACGCTCGCCGCCGCCCCGTCCCTGAACCAGAAAGGGGCGAAGCGTCCGCCGTCTTCGGGGTTTGAGCCTTCCGCGTCCATGAAGGCAAGATCGTTGCCCTCCAGCATGTCCGGCTCGAAAACCGCCCATGCACCCAGAATCTGCGGGGTGTCCAGCACGGTGTGCTCCAGTACCCTGTTTATGAAGCTGCGCCTGTTGTGCACTTCTATAAACTCGTACTGCTGCAGGACGTTGGAAAGCATCTCCGCACCGTACCAGATCGTTTCCAGGGTGCCCCCGATCTCCATCGAGACTTCCCGCGCGCGCTGGGACAGATACCTGTCCGCGGAATAGATAAGCTGCGCCCTCGTAAACGCAACCAGGAACAGGGAAATGGACAACGTGCTTGCAAAAATCAGGGAGCCTATGACAACCGTGATTCTGAAACCAAGTTTCATACTGTTTTACCTCGGACGCAACCGTACCGGATTTTGCCAGAAATGTCAAACGATACCACCGCAGGCTCCGGTGCCGACGGACGCATTCGTAAAACGCCTGCGCGCCTACAAAAAAAAGCCCGTCCATGATCGGACGGGCCAAAGGCAAAATCTGTGCGGAACTAGAACTCCACGCGCAGAGCCACGGGAATTCTCCAGGCGATGTCGGGCGCGTTGTCGATGGGGCGGTGGTGGGTTTCGGGGCGGGTCTGGCGCACGCCGTTCGTCTCCATGTGGAAGCCGGCAAAAAACATCGCGTTGGCAATCGGCATGGAGATATAGGGAGTAACGTACCAGCCTATAGCGCCGTCAAAGCCGTCGCTCGCGTAATTGCCTGTAGTCCTGTTCGGGGTACCCGCTGCAAGATCAAAGTGTTCCCAGGCAATCTGCACGCCGGTATTTAGGCTCGCCCTTACGGGGCCAAAGTTGTGGCTCACGTGGATGCTCGCGCCGGTTATCGGCGGAGCGCTGATGTCTTCTTGGTCGGAAGGACGGCTTATGGATCCAAGAAAGAGCTGCGCGAGCCGCACCCGGAACGAGAAGGGGCCGGAGGCGTACGCAACCCCAAGCCCGGCCTCTATCGGGAAGTGGTGCGTCCATCCGGCCTGCGCGGTGTTGGTGGTGGTGTCGTCGGGGATGGAGAAAGGCAGGGTGTACGCAAAGCCGATGTTGAGCTGCATGTTGTCAATCAGCAAAGGCGAGAAGAACGACAGGTAGAACTTGGACGAATTGGTGCGGTTGCCGCCGTTGCCTCCGCCGTTAAGACGCGCGGAAAAAACGTTGGTCGAGTCTCTGGCGGCGGCATCCCCCCCCCATCCGGCCGTCGTGGGCCCAAGGCTGTCCCGGTGGCCCCAGTAGCCCGGGCCGCCGACCCAGGTAAAGGCCAAGTTGCCGACGTCCGCGATGGCGTAGCGAATGCTTATGTTTGTGCGGAGCATGCTTGCCAGCCAGCTTTCATCCTGCATCCACATTTCCATGTTGGGGGTGTTGCCCAACCCGAAAGGAACCGCAACTATTACGGTCATCGCGGAGAGCGCGGTGGGGGTAAACTGTGCGGAAACGCCCAGAGCCCCAAAGCCGGGATAAAAACCGGTAACGCGGCTTATACGATCGTCAAAACCGGATTGTCCGCCGCGCCTCCAGGACGTGCCGTAGTGGGCCTCGCCCGCAGCGCCCCAGCCGAGCAGGGTGTCTCCGGAGCCGTTGTTGAAGCCGCCTCCCCCTACTATCTGAACGCCGTACCTGCCCCAGGGGTTTTCCCCCATCGTTACCGTCAGGTTGGGCACGGGTCTCCACCAGACCCAGCCGTGGAAGTGCGACGAGCCGCCAAGCCCGTAGGGCTGGTCCTGCTGCCATTCGGTTCTGGCCGCTCCCTGCATGGTGGGGAACCACATTCTGAACGTGGCCCCAAAGGTCTCGTCCGCGTCGCGCGCGTTTACGAAAAGACGCGCGCCCTGCGTAAAGCGCCTTCGCAGCTCCCCTTCCGGGGTGGCCATTACGCCGCCTTCGTCCGGGGAAAGTGCCGCGCCGCCGCTTAGGCCGCCGAAGTTGGCGGCAAAGTCGGCTCTGCCCAAAACCTGCCCCTCGAAGGCAAACTGCGCAAAGGCCGTGCCGGTTATCATTACGGAAACCGCCAGAAACGCTATGGTTTTCTTCATGTTTTATATCCTCCGTTTTTGGCGATTACCACTGGAAGCGAAGCCCGACGGGAACTCTCCAGCGGATAAACATTTCGTCACCGTCGCTGCCGTACCTTTGAACACCGCTGGTCTCCACATGCACGCCCGCAAACACGGTGGCGTTCATTACGGGCACGGTGATGTACGGGGTGGCGTGCCACCCGAGAACCATGTCGGAATCGTTGATATAGAAGATACTATCGCCGCGATCCTCGTTCATGTTCATGATCATCTGGATTCCGGCGTTCAGGTGCGCCGTAAAGATGCCCAGGTTGAAGCTGGGGTGAAGGTTAAGGCCGAGCACAAACGGAATGTTGTTCCGGTAGCCCCCGGGCTGCTCAACGCTTCCCGCAAAGGTTGCCGCAAGCCGCGCCCTAAAGACGAGGTCGCCGCCGTCAAACTGGAACCCAAGTCCGAACTCCACGGGATAGTTGTACGTGTTGCCTTCGTCTATGTCAAACGGCAGGGTGTAGGCTCCGCCAACGTTGAGCTGGATGTTGTCGATTGCGGTAAGCAGGAACGACAGGTAGAACTTGGAGGAATTCGCGAAACGGCCGGGGCCGGTGGTAAGGCCAAACAGACTGGTGTTGTTCATCTGAAAGCCTGCGGTGATGGGATCAACCCCAACCATGGGCGCGGCGGGACCGAGGCTGTCGTGGTTGCCCCAGTAGCCGGGGCCGCCTGCCCAGGTAAGAGCTATCCTGCCCACGTCCGCGATTTCGTACCTTACGCTAAGATGCGAGCGCAGCATTCCGGGAACCCAGCCTTCGCTGGTGACGAAAAAGTTGGCGGGAACGCCGCCGCCCGGAGTCTGCCCGTGCGAGTTGCCCATTGCAAAGGGAAGGCCCAATATGACGGTCAGGCCCTCGATGGGGTCGAACGCCGCGGTAATGCCGGGGTGGATGAAGCCGCCGTAGAAACCGGTGTTTCTGTGCAGGTTGGTTACCCCGCCAATTACGGCCCCGTAGGTGAAGGCGCCCGCCGTGCCGGCCCCGGTAAGGGAATCTTCGGAAGAGTTGCCGGTGAAGGCCCCGCCTACTATCTGGTTAAGCCCGAAATGCCCCCAGGGGTTTTCGCCAATCTGCACCAACAGGTTTTCCATCGGCCGCCACCAGGCCCACATGTGGACGGCCGGCGGCGCGTTGTTCCAGCCATGGTGCGCGTGCCAGCCGGTGTTCCAAAACCGTGCAGTCGCGCCGGCGGTGCCGTCGTGGTTCCGCATGTTCATGAAAAGCCGGGCTTCCTGCGTAAAGTTTCTTCGCGCATGGATACCGTCCAAATCCGGATCAAGCTGGGCTCCGGATCCGGGCATGCCGCCCGTTCCGTGCACTGTCTCGAAGTTATTGCCAAGGTCGGCCCTTCCCATAACCATGCCTTCAAAGGTCATCTGGGCATACGCCGCCGTTGTTACCATGGCGAGAACCGCCAAGACCGCGATCAACTTCTTTTTCTTCATACGTGCCTCCTAGAAACAGTTTCGGGTGTCGGTAAGCGGGCATGTGGCAAATCCCACCTCCTTCGTTCCTATCATGGTAAGCCCTCGGCGAAAGCCTGTCAACCATTTTTTTTCGCCGAAACCTACAAATATTTCTCCCAAAGCATCGCCAAGGGCCCGCCGGAGCTTTTGGCATTCAGTTTTTGTCCCCAAAACGACAAAGCGGAGGCGAGAATCCTTTCCACGGCAAACGCATGAGTACAATTTTCGCCGCCCTGCGGCTTAAGCGCAGGGTTCAAGGGGTATAAAACCGTTTTTAGCGATAGATTGTGCGGTCAGGCCGCAGAATGACGGGTGGCTTGGGCTTAAAAGTCGATACCCCGGCCCGCAAGCTCCGCGGGCCGTATAGCCATAAAGCCGGCGGCCCCTATGCTGAAGCCGACCCGCTCCTCCCACGTGGCGAACACGGTGTCTTCAACCATACCGATTCCCGTGTAAACGAAGCTTTCAGGCAGGGAGGGCAGGGAAAAACGGACGGGAAGCAGGCCGGGGGAGCCGGTTTCGACGTACGCGGCATCGCCCTGCGGCTGAGCGGCAAGCAGGAAAGCTCCGGGGGAGAAAAACGCGTACAGTTCGGGGCCTTCGCCGCCCGCCGAAAAACGCCGTCCGTCCGGGAACCCGGGCGAAACCACGTGCGCAAAGCCTGGGGCGGTTTCGGCAAACGCGGCGGCAAGCTTTTCCCGCAGCGGGGGCGGCGCGTCGGAAAGGGGACGCGGACGGGCTGCGTCGTGGAACGCGGCAAGGGAAACGCTTTCGCCTTCCCTTTCAAGGCTGCGGGTGCGAAGCAGGCGCGTCTCGCGGCGGCCCTCGTTTTCGTTTGCGCCCTCGCCGTCCGCGTTTCTGCCTGCGCGGAAATACCAGTGCCCGCTGCCGCCCATGCGAAGAACGTCCAAGTCCCAGCCTTCCTCCGGAGGGAAAGCGTCCAGCGAAGGCAGCGAAAACGCCACGGGCTCCGCCGAGTATGCGTCGAAAGCCCACAGCCTGGGCGAGGGAGGCGGGATGTCGCGGTACAAAAACCAGTCGTTGCGGTACAGAAGCGCGACCGGGTTTTCGCCTGGAGCCGGCAGGACAAAAGCGCCCACGGTGTACTGCTGCCAAAGCCCGCCGCCGGAAACATGGTACATGCCTATGCCCTCGGTTCCGTCCCGCGCCCGCCAGGGGGACATGCGGACAAAGCCGTCGCGGTTCACCGCCATCAAAAGCTCCCCGTCCCGCGCCAGCATGAACCCGGCATGGGGCGCGTGTGGCCAGGGGATAAGGGCGGCCGAATACCTTGCGGCTTCGATGGTTTCAATCAGGACGGGCCCCTCCTCGGTAAACCTGAACCAAAGGGGGAATTCCCCCGCCCGCAAAACGGCCGCCGGCGGTATTTCCGCCCTGGGCGGTAAAACCGGGGCGGCTTGGGGCGGCAAGGCATGTTCGGCGACGGCATGGCCCGTTTCGGCTGGCCTGTGGCAGGAAAGCGCGGCGAAAAACGCGAGTACGGCAAGGGGCAGACAAAAACGTCTCATGTCCCAAGTGTATACGCATTTCGCCTCGTATTAAAGGCCGCCGTTGACATAAAACCGGCGATCGGGTATACTGTAAAAACCAGGGTCGCCTTGGTGGAGTCGTGCAATAGAGGGGCGTTTAATCCTTGCGGATGGGCGCGGTGCCTGAGCGCGGCTCTATTTTTATGTCCTCAAGAAAATGGTGGTAATACTTGTCGCCGTAGGTCTTTGTCCGCTTCACGGTGATCACGGCCTTGAACCGCGTCCCGTTTATCTCGCACGGCCCTCCTTCGCGGGAAGCTCCAGCAATATCCGGGTTTCCGCGTTGGCGCGCAGAATCCATTCGGCGGAAACCCATGTGTCGGCCGCCGAAGACCTTACCTGAAAGACGGGGCTTTCCTCAAAAACCAGCGGGGCGGCAAACGGGGAAGCTCCGACCCAGGGGCCGGGGCCAAGCCAAGGGGGAAGCTCCAGACCGCTTCTGGCTTCGGGGACAAGGCGGCGGCGGTCGAAGCCGGACTGCACGGCCCTTTGGGCTATGCCGGACCAGTCGGCAAGCCACGGATCGGCGTGGACCTGGGCGTTTATGCCCGCGGCGTTTTCCGGATCGTCGAAAAGTCCGCGAAAACGGGGCCAGTTGAAATTTTGGGGCAGACGCGGCGTTCCTTGCCCAGGGCTTTCCCGGTCGGCGGAGCGGGCAAGCTCAATGAACAGGGTCGCGTCCACCCCGCCCTGCCAGCTTAGGGCGAGCTTCCCCCCGGAAACGTCAAAGGGCGATATCGCCCCCGCCGGCCTGAAAACGCCGGGAGCTATCCCCTTTTCGGGCCAAAAAGGCAGGGCAAGTACGGGGCTTGCCGACGTTCCAGGCAGGGAGATTTCCGGGCCGCCAGTTCCGGCCACCGTGGCCGACCTTTTTCGCCCCTCGCCGTCGAACCACTCCACGCGCCAGTGCGGGCTTCCCAGCACGGCCTTCCACGAACCGGGCGGTTCGGGGAGCTTCGCGGCGAGCCTCAAGTCGTCGGCAAGGAAAGCCCTCACGCAGGAAACCGAAAGAAACAGCGAGCACAAAACGGCAAAGGCAAAGTATGTTTTCATACCCTTATATATGGCGCGGATTTTCGTTTTGCTTTACCGCCGGCGAAAACCCCTGAAAAAATCGCCGCGGCCGCCCGGAAATTTGCTTGTTTTCCCGTTTTCTCTTATACTTGAAGTAATGTCTGACGCAGCTACGCCCAGTTATACCGAGGTTCTTTCGCAGTTGCTTCTTGCGAGGAAGAGCTGGCTGGAGAAAACGGAAATCCCCAGGCTCAAAGAGGAGCTCCGGCTTTTCCAGATATCGTTCTCGGTTCTTTACGGCATATACCTCAAGAAAAAGCTCATAAACGAGGATCCCTACAAGCAGGAAACCAGAATCACCGAGCTGGAAGTGCCGGATTCGAGCGCCTTCAACGAAGCCAGGCGGAGGGACCAGATATCGGTAAGGCTGGCCAGCTTCGACAGCCAGCTCGACTTCCTCGTAAACTTCTACCAGTTCGGGGTGGACTACCTCAACCTTGAGCGCATACGCAAAATCGCGGGCCTTATCCGCTTCATAGACTGGGTAAACCTTACCCCGGATTCAAAATCGCCGAACACCAAGGCGGTGGCGGAGATAACGCTGAACTCCAAGGCCGGGGATCAGATCACCCTAAGCGTAATCGGCGAGGCGCTCACCAAGCTTTCGCGGTGCACGGCTTCGGTAATGGGGATTCTGCGCGACCTAACCGTGTACCACAGGGAAAACTACAAGCTGGCCGTCCGCGGCGCGATCAGGGGAATGTCCGCGGCGGACGCGACCCTTGCCAACGTAAAAAAGAAAATCGCCTCGGCGGCCCCCGGCGCGCCGATTTACCAGGAGTTCATAAACGAGGTAATCAACGAGGACTACTCCGACGACGGAAGGTCGCTCAAGGAAACGGTCCTCAAGTCGATCCAGGTTCCGTCCGGAAAGTCCAAGTCCGCCAAGCCAAAGGTGGACTACAAGGCCATGTTAATAGAAGGAATCCGCGCGATGGGCCTGTCGTCGTCGGTGATGATCGAAATCGCCCAGAAAATCGACGAAAACGAGCAGACCCTGGCGAACGAGAAAAGGGGCCTGTGGACGAAGCTCGTAAAGATTATCCGCTCCATGCTGAACTCGGAGCCTGAGTCCGTCGTATACGACCTAGTGTTTACGGATCCGGTAAAGGGCACGCAGTCGAGGGAAAGCCTTAACCTGCGCCAGTTCCGCGCCGACCTCGAAAGGCGGATCAAAATCCTTTCCGGAATGAACGGACAGGGGCCGGTCATAACGAAGCTCAGGGCCATGCAGGAAGACCAGATATTCGGCTACCTCGAACGCACAATCCGCGACGTGCAGAACTACTACCGCACGCTGGTGGCCCTGGACGAATACTTCAAAAACACCTCGAAGGACTCGCGGGACAAAATAAAGGGGATAAAGCCGGAGCTGGCCTCCGTAAAGAACTGCACCGTAAAGGCGAACCAAATCCAGCACGAGTACAGCGCGGCAAAGGAAGAGGAAGAGCAGATCAAGCGGCTGGGGCTGACCCCCGGCGCGTGACGGAGCCTGCAAAAACATGCGAGCAATCGGCAAGCCGGGAAGAGCCGGCCTTGTTTCCGCTCTCGTTATTATTCTTGCGCTTTTCCAAAGCTGCGCGTCGGTAAAGCCGGAAGGGATCCCGGCGCAGGCGCTCGAAGCTCAGATACATGCGCCCGAGGCCGAAACCGAAACAGAAGACGAAGCTCCCGACGCAAGGCCGTTCGCCAGAAGCCGCCCCAGAACGCAGTCCAGGGACGAGCTTACCGTGGTGTTTTCCAGAAGCAGGATGGAGCTGGATTTCCGCAGGTCGTTCATGGCAAGCGAGGCGCAGCTTTTCACGGCAATCTACGAAGGCCTTTTTTCCTACCACCCCGTAACCATGGCCCCCGTTCCGGCCCTTGCGGAAAGGTGGGCCCTCTCGCACGACAACACGCAGTGGACCTTCACGATAAGGCAAAACGCCAGGTTCTCGAACGGCGACCCGATAACCGCCGAGGACTTCCGCCGCTCGTGGCTTTCGCTTTTGTCGCCCGAGCGAGAATCCCCCTACTCCGGCATGTTCGACATAATCGCGGGGGCAAGGGAATACCGCACCGGAGCGGCAGCCGATTCAGGCGGCGTGGGCATAACGGCCCCCGGGCCAAGAACGCTCGTGGTAAAGCTTGTCGCGCCGGCGGCTTTTTTCCCCTCGATGCTCTGCCACCATTCGTTCGGCCCGATACACCCGTCCATGGTGGACGTGGAGGACTGGTCGCTTGAGCCGCCGGTTTCCAGCGGGCCCTTCCGAATAAGCGAGATGGACGAGGACAGAATCGTTCTTGTCAGAAACGAATACTATTGGGACGTCCAGGCGGTCGCCCTAAGACGCATAACGATAAGGTTCGCCGGCGACGACGAGGCAAGCGAGCTGTGGAACTCCGGCGAGGCGCTGTGGATTTCCGGCGGCGCAAACTTCAACGCGCTTACGGACAGGAGCGGCATCCGTGTGCACCCGCTTTTCGGCACGCACTTTTACTTTATAAGATCGCAGGAGGAGCCGCTCACCGACTACCGCGTGCGCCGCGCGCTTGCGATTTCGCTGCCGTGGGACGAGATTCGCTCCGGGCACTTCCTTCCGGCAAGGACTTTGGTCTACCCCCTGCCGGGCTACCCCAGGATTGCCGGAATCGGCGACACGGACATCGGCGAGGCGGTGCGGCTTCTTGCCCAGGCCGGTTTTCCCGGGGGAAGCGGAATGCCGGAGCTCGTCTTCCGCATAACGCCCTCCTCCGAGGCCGCCCGCATATCGGGGCTCATGGCGGACACCTGGAAGAGGCATCTTGGCGTTTCCTCCCGCACGGAGGTGGTTCCCTTCGACGAGTATTTCGCGTCGCTGCGCCTGGACGGCTTCCACATAGGCTCCTCCACGTGGATAGGCAATTTCCCCGACCCCTACAGCTTCCTGAAAAAGTGGCGCAGGTATTCCAACCTGAACAACGCCCTGCACTCGGACGACGACTTCGAGAGGCTGATGGACAGGTCCATGTTCGAGGGCGGCGAAAGGCGCTGGGCGACCCTGGCCGAGGCGGAGCAGCTTTTGCTGTATCGCGGCACGATTCTTCCCGTTTCGTTTGCCCCCGCCGTCAACATCATAGACACGCACGAGCTGGACGGCTGGTTTCCAAACGCCCTTGGCATACACCCCTTCAGATACCTTTCGTTCAGGGAGCTGCGCCCGCTGCCAAGCGTGGTGTCGGCGGAGTAGCCGGCCAAATTCAATAAGCCCTGCGAAATTAGCCAAAATTTAACAAAACCCTGCCCGAATCTTAACGCTGCCGCGCCAGTTTTATCATGCAGGCCCGTATGGTTTGCGAGATTATTGGTAGAAGGCAGGTAAAACGCAATGAAACTTTTGAGAAAATTGGCGTGCCTTATTGTGGCCGCCGCAATTATGATGCCGTTTATGTCATGCGGAGCGGACGACAGGGAGGTGCTGGTAGTCTACACCCCCTTCCGCGACGAATTCATCAGGCCGATGGTAAACGCCTTTGAGGCGGAAACCGGCATAAGGGTGGAGCTGACCTTTGCCGGAACCGGCGTGCTTATCGAAAGAATCCGGGCGGAGGCGGCAAACCCTATAGCGGACGTGCTGTGGGGCGGAATGCTGCCCACCGTGGTGCCCGCCATCCACCTTTTCGAGAACCACACCTCGGTAAACGAGCCGTACATGCAGCCGGCTTTCCGGAACACGGAAGGGCCGATAACCAGGTTCAACCTTAACAGCAGCGTGCTTATGGTAAACACGCAGCAGCTCCCAAGCCACATCCAGATAAGGGGCTATGCGGATCTTTTGAACCCGGAGCTGAGGGGCAGGATCGCCATGACCGACCCGAGCACTTCCGCCTCGGCTTTTGACCACCTGGTGAACAAGCTGTACGCAATGGGCGGCGGCGATCCGCACGCCGGCTGGGAATTCGTGGAGGCGTTCATCTACAACGTGGGCGGCATAATGCTGGGCGGCTCCTCCGCCGTAATCAACGGCGTCGCCGGCGGCGAGTACTGGGTCGGCCTGACCTTTGAGGAAGGCCCGATGCCCTTCGTGCAGGCAGGCGCACCGGTCGAAGTGATTTACATGGAAGAAGGCGTCATGTTCATGCCCGACGGCATACACATCGTAAGGGGGGCAAGAAACATCGACAACGCCCGCACCTTTGTGGATTTTGTCACGGGCAGGTATATCCAAAGCATGATGGACCACTACCTGTTCAGAAGAACCGTGCGCAGCGATGTCCCCCCCGGAGATGGGCTTCGCCCAATGGCGCAGATTAACGTAATCGAAGGCGATTTGCAGTACATCCTGACGAACCGCAACGCATGGCTTCAGCGCTTCCAGGAACTCTGGGAAGGTTAAGCCAAAACGACGGGACGGTCCGGGATATTGCCGAGAACATCCAAAGGAGGAACTGAATGAGCGTCGCCATTACGATAGACAACGCGGTAAAAAAGTACGGCGGAACTTCGGTAATACCCGGGCTGTCCGCCCGGATACGCAACGGCGAGTTTTTTACTCTGCTGGGGCCGTCCGGATGCGGAAAGACCACCCTTTTAAGAATGATAGCGGGGTTTGCCACCATGGAGGGGGGAACCATCGCGTTTGACGGAAACGTCATCAACAATATTCCAACCCACAGGCGCAACATAGGCATGGTGTTTCAGAACTATGCCATTTTCCCCCACCTTACCGTTCGGCAGAACGTGGAGTACGGACTTAAGCTTCGCAAAACGGAAAAGCCCGAGCTAAAAAGAAGGGTGGACGAAATGCTGGAGATCGTAAAAATCACCGAGCTGCAGCACCGACTGCCGGAAAGCCTTTCCGGCGGGCAGCAGCAGCGCGTGGCTTTGGCCAGGGCCGTGGTGATCCATCCCAGCGTGCTCCTGATGGACGAGCCGCTTTCCAACCTGGACGCAAAGCTGCGGGTCGAAATGCGCAGCGCCATCCGCGAGATTCAGGAAAAGGTCGGCATAACCACCGTGTACGTTACCCACGACCAAGAGGAAGCCCTGGCCATCTCCGACCGCATTGCCGTGATGAAGGACGGGGTTATCCAGCAAATAGGCGCACCTGAGCGGATATACTCAAGGCCCCACGATGTTTTTGTGGCCACCTTTGTCGGCCACTCCAACTGCCTTCCCGGCCGGCTTGTGCCGGAAGGCGCGGGGTACGCCCTTCATCTGGGGGAAAGCTGCGTCCTGCGGATGGGCAACCTTAGGGAAGGGCTGGGGAACCGCGAAGCTTTGGTCTGCGTCCGCCCCGAGGAATTTATGCCGGGCCCAGACGGCGGCATCCGGTTTAAAGTGAAGGGCAAGGTTTTTCTTGGCAAATACATAATATACGAGCTGGCCTTCGCCGACATGGACGGCCCCACCGTTCAATGGAGCCAGGACATAGGCCAGGCGGTAAAGACCTACGGCGTCGGTGACTTCGTGGCCCTACAGCCCAACCTTGAAAAAATAAACCTGTTTACCCCGGACGGAGCCGAAAGCCTGGTAAAGGGGGTCAGCCGTTATGACGAGTAGGCGGTTCAAGTTTGACTTTTGGCTAATCGTATTAGTCGTTTCCTTGGCTGCGGTCGGCCTGTTTGTGATATATCCGCTCACCAATTTGGTTGCCACCGGTTTTCAGGATCAGCAGACCGGATATTTTTCGTTGGTTAATTTTCGGACATTTTTCGAACGGCCTTTTTTCTATCAGGCGCTTTTCCGCAGTTTTGCCGTGGCTTTCACCACAACCGCGTTGGCGGTGCTGCTTGGGGCTTCCATGGCCTACTTTTCCACCATGTACAAAATCAAGGGCAAACGGGTGGTGGATATTCTTGTGATTGTCTCCATGCTTTCACCGCCCTTCGTCGGTGCAATGTCGTGGATTTTGCTGGCCGGACGAAACGGCTACCTTTCCAGGTTTCTCCGCGATCTTTTCGGCATGGAGCTGCCGTCCATTTACGGTTTTGGCGGCATTGTGCTGGTAATGACCCTGTCCACGTATCCTCTTATCTATCTGTTTACCAGGGGAGCTTTGCGGAAGGTGGACGCATCCCTAATCGAGGCATCGGAAAGCCTTGGATGCGGCCCACTGAAAAAAACGCTTACCCTTACGTTCCCCCTGATTGGCCCCACGATTCTTGCAGGATCCCTTTTGGCGTTCATGGACGCCTTCTCGGACTTTGGCACCCCCATGCTGCTTGGCGAAAGGTTTCTGGTTATGCCGGTGCTGATATTCAGGGGCTTTCTTGGCGAGCTGGGCGGATGGCGCAATTTTGCCGCGGCCCTGTCCCTGATTATGGTTGTGATTTCCATTGTCATGTTTTTGGCGCAGAAATACATCGTAGGGAAAAAATCATTCACCATGAGCTCCCTTAGGCCCATCCAGCAAAAAACGCTGAAAGGGCCTACCGCCGTGCTGGTGCATTTTTTTATATACGGGGTGCTCGCGTTTTCCACCATTCCCCAGACCTTTGTCGTCTATACGTCATTTAGGGCTACCCGCGGCCCCATTTTTATCGACGGCTTCAGCTTTGCAAGCTACGAGCGGGTTTTCAGGGTTCTGGGCACAGCCATCCGCAACACCTATGTCTACGGGCTGATTGCCATCGCCATTATAGTGGTAATGTCGTTGTTCATTTCCTACCTTACCACCCGCAGGAAGAACTTCTTTACCGGCCTGCTGGATTCACTGACCATGCTGCCCTTCGTAATCCCCGGTTCTATAATCGGCATTATTTTGATACTGGCCTTTAACAGCCGCCCGCTTCTGCTGATTGGCACGCCGGCCATTATGGTTCTGGCTTTTGTGATACGCAGGCTGCCGTATACCCTGCGTTCCAGCTCCGCAATTCTGCGCCAAATAAGCCCTTCGATAGAGGAGGCGGCGATCAGTCTTGGGGATTCCCCCGTGAAAAGTTTTTTTAAGACCACGGCGATTGTGATGATGCCTGGAGTAATATCCGGGGCCGTTTTAAGCTGGATTACCATAATCAACGAGCTTAACGCCGCCGTGATTTTGTTCAACGTCCGTACGCAGACTATGCCCGTGGTTATCTACAATGAACTGCATAGGGGTGCCGGCTTTGGCCCTGCGTCGGCGTTGGCGAGCATTCTTATACTGACAACGGTTGTGTCGCTGGCCTTGTTCTTCAAGTTTACCGGAAAGACGGAAATAAGCCTGTAGCAGTATGGGCCTTCGTTAAGGGTTACGGCGGTTTTGGCTCCGTTTAGCAAAAAACTAACACAACCCTAACCCCGGTTTGACACCTCCCCGTTACCCTGTACCAATCCAAAACTCACAGGAGAGGTTTTTACGATGCAAACAAAATGTAAGCACATGATGCAGACGGTTCTTGCGCTTGTCGTGCTTGGTCTTGGCACGGCAATGTTTTCAGGCTGCGCGCGGGACACCGTACCCGCCACGCCGACTTCCGGCACAATCACCGTCTACACGGCGATCGAAAACGATCTTATAACGCCGTTTCTGGCGGCGTTCAACGCGCGGTATCCGGACATCAATGTGAACATCGTGCGCAACTCCACCGGGGTAATCACCGCCAGGCTGATCGCCGAGCGCGCGAACCCGCAGGCCGACCTTATCTGGGGCACGGCCGCCTCCAGCATGATGGTGCTTGAGGGCCTGGGGATGCTGGAACCCTACGCCCCCGCCGGCCTTGAGCGCATACTGCCGATGTTCAGATCCGATCTGGAAGTGCCCACATGGGTCGGGATCAACGCATGGGAGGCGATTTTCGTCGTCAACACCATCGAGCTTGAAAGGCTGGGTCTGACCATCGACGACATCCAGTGCTACGAGGATCTTCTTCGGCCGGAGCTTCAGGGGCACATCGTAATGCCGCACCCGGCGTCGTCGGGAACCGGGTTTCTGACCGTGGTGGGTATTCTCCAATTGCTGGACAGGGACACCGACGCCGGCTGGGAATTCCTGGAAAGGCTCCACAGGAACATAAGCCATTACACCCACTCCGGTTCCGCGCCGGCGAACATGGCCGCAACCGGGGAAACGGTCGTGGGGATCAGCTTCGGTTTCGCCGGCATTCGCCAGGTGCGGGCAGGGGCACCAATCCAGGTTGTGTTCCCGGCGAAAGGTTCCGGCTG